>Ga0070741_10002702_pt1 | contig 46539 bp, 46 predicted proteins | sample Coa_R1_4_FD_66440 | JGI IMG/M metagenome (GOLD analysis project Ga0070741, IMG submission 66440) | Surface soil microbial communities from Centralia Pennsylvania, which are recovering from an underground coalmine fire - Coalmine... | ecosystem: Environmental > Terrestrial > Soil > Unclassified ... | reverse complement strand
ATCGCGGCGAAGATACCGAACGGCGCCGCCGCGCGTCCGATCTCCTCGACGAGGAGACCGACGTCGGCGAGCGACGCATCCTGACCGCCGTGGGCTGCGGGGAGCCCGTAGCCGTACCAGCCGAGGCGGGCGACCGCCTGCGAGAAGGCAGGATCGCATCCCTCCGCCGTCCGATCCCACGCGAGCCGCCGCTCGCGCGTGATCTCGCTCACGAGGAAGCGACGCGCCTCCTGCTGAACGGCCTGCTGGTCCTCGCTCGGCGACAGGTCCATCGCGCTACTTTCGCGGCAGCCCGAGGCCGCGCTGCGCGATGATGATGCGCTGGACCTCGTTCGTCCCGCCGCCGAAGCGCTGCATCGGCGCGATCGTGTAGAGCCACTGGAGACGGCCGTTGAGCGGCGCCGATGGATCGTCGGGCGCGAGCTGGCCGGCGAGCCCGATGATCTCCATCCCGACGGCGGCGAGGTGCGCGTTCAGCTCGGTCACGTAGACCTTCGCCATCGAGCCTTCCTTCGTCGGCACGACGCCCTGGTCGATCAGCCAGGCATTGAGCAGCCCGATCTGGCGCCCGACCTCGACCCGCATCTCGAGATCCGCGAGCGCGCGACGCACCCACGGGATCGTGCCGAGCGGGCGGCCGTCGCGCTTCGTCCGGCGGACGAACGCGAGGAGCTCGTCGAGGAGCCGGCGGAGCATGCCGACGGAGCCGATCATGATGCGCTCGAAGTCGAGCGCCATCATCGCGTAGTAAAAGCCCATGCCGCGCTCGCCGATGAGATTATCGCGTGGCACCCGAACGTCCTCGAAGAAAACGGCGTTCGTGCGAATGTTCGACCACGTGTAGAGCGGCTGCACGGTGATCCCCGGCGTGTCCATCGGGACGATGATCATCGAGATGCCGCGGTGCTTCGGCGCGTCGGGCTCGGTGCGGACCGCGACCCAGTTGTGGGTCGCGGTGTGGGCGCCCGTGTTCCACATCTTCTGCCCGTTGATCACCCACTGATCGCCGTCGAGGACGGCGCGCGTCTTGAGCGACGCGAGGTCCGTGCCCGCGTCGGCCTCCGAGTACGCGACCGCGAACTCGAGCTCGCCGCGGAGGATCGGCGGGAGCCAGCGCGCCTTCTGCTCGTCGCTCCCGGCGCGCAGGATCGTCGGCGCCACCGACGTGATCGTGAGGCGCATCGCGGGCGCGCCGGCGCGCTCCATCTCCTCGACGAAGATGAACTGCTCGATCGCAGTCTTCCCGAGCCCGCCGAACTCCTTCGGCCAGCCGACGCCCCACCAGCCGCGATCGAACATCTTCTGATGGAATGCGCGTGCGAGCGGCCCCTCGCCCTCGTTCCCTGCCTGGCGCATCTCGGCGAGGAGCGCGGGCGTCACGGCGTCGGCCAGGAACGCACGGACCTCGTCCCGCCACGCGCACTGCTCCGGCGTGTAGGCGTAGCGCATCAGAAGCGGACGGTACGCCGGACGTGCACGATCTCGATCTTGCCGCTCTCGCCGATGAGCACGTTGATCACGAAGGTGAAGAACGACATCACGAGCCAGCCGCCGAGCGCCGACCAGAAGCCGTGCACGTTGAAGCCGACGACGACCTTGGATGCCATCCACAGCATCCATGCGTTCACGACCATCGTGAAGAGGCCGAGCGTCAGGATGTTCAGCGGCAGCGTGAGCAGCAGGATGACCGGTCGGACGATCGCGTTGAGGATGCCGATCGTCACCGCGGCGAAGAGCAGCGCGGTGACGCTCTCGATCTCGATGCCGCGGACGATGAGGCTCGTCAGATAGAGGGCCAGCGCGCTCACCAGCCAGCGGATCACGAGCCCGCGCATGATCAGCGCGGTCTCGTATGCGAAGCGTCCGCTTGCTGCAAGCGCGGCGGCAGTCGGACGCGCAGCACGATCGCGGCGGCGACGAGGCCCCCGACGACGACCGTCGCGAGCACTGGGCCGTAGCTGCCGGTGTGGTCGCGCAGATAGCCCGTCGCCGGCACGCCGAGCCCCTGCGCGAGGACGAGGAACGGGCTCATGCGTCCCGCGATCGCGCCGTAGTGGAGCCGGCCGAAGGCGGCGCCGTTGAGACTCGCGAGGAGCGTCGCGTTCCCCCCCATCGCGTACCCGTAGAGGACGACGTAGCAGGCGAGAAACGGCACGCTTCGCGTCTGCCAGAGGAGGAGGACGCCGAGACTCTGGAGACAGAAGCACACCGCGGCGACCCGGCGTTGATCGAAGCGATCGAGGAGCGCGCCGAACCCGAGCTTCCCGACGACGCCCATCGCCGCGGTCGCGCCGAGCACCAGCGAGGCGAGCGACTCGGGCAGGCCGCGGTCGATCAGGAGCGGCATCTGATAGAGGAGCGTCGACGCGAGCCCCGCCATCGTGAGGCCGAACGCCGCCGCGAGGAGCCAGAAGTTCCGCTGCCGCATCGCGACCTCGGGACGGACGGATCGCTCGATCTCGCGCAGGAGGAGGCCCGCGTTCTCGCCGTCGTCCGGCTCGTCCGGAACGCCGTCGGGCACGAGTCCGAGGTCGGCCGGGTCGTGGCGCATGAAGAGGAGCACTGGCGGCAGGACGAGCACCGCGGCGAGGACGCCGAGGACGGCGAACGCGGTCCGCCAGCCGTACAGCGTGATCAGCCGCTCCGCGAGCGGCGCGAACAGGATCCCGCCGGCGGAGATCCCGGCGGTCGACATGCCGAGCGCGCGGCCGCGTCGGCGGACGAACCAGCGGGCGACCGCCGCGTTGTTCGGTAGATGGCCGATGCACGTCGAGCCGAGCGCGACCGGTCCGGCGAGACAGAGGTAAAGCGCGGCGAGCGAGTCGACGCGCGAGAGCAGGAGGAAACCGGCGGCGAGGACGATCGCGCCCAGCGTCTGCACGGGCCGCGCCCCGTGGCGGTCGACGGCGCGGCCGACGAGGATCGAATATCCGGCGGCCGCGAACTGGAGGATCGAGAACCCGTTCGCGACGGGGCCGCGTCCGCCGAACACGCGGGAGAGCGGCGTCAGGAAGACGCCCCAGGTGTAGAAGATCATCCCGGTGTTGACCGCGTGGCAGATGAACGCGACGAGAACGATCCACCAGCCGTGGAAGATCGCCGGCGCCGCCGCGCGCCGCCTCACTCCGACGTCAGGAACCACCAGCGATAGTGCGTCGGCGTGACGAAGCCCATGCGGCGATACACCGGTTCGCCCATCGGCGACGCTTGCAGGTTCATGAACCGGGCGCCACGGCGGAAGCCCTCGACGATGACCGCCCAGGTGACGGCGGGGCCGTAGCCGTGACCGAACTCGTCCGGCAGCGTCCCGACCCAGCCGATCCCGCCGACGTCGTGCGCCATGTACAGCATCGCGCCGGCGACGGGCTTGCCGTTCTTGTAGGCCAGGAACGCCTGCGTCGACGGGCCGACGACGCCGGCGAGCGTCGCGAAGTGCTCGGCGGTGGAATCGGGCGGTGCGCCGTAGGTGCCGAACGCCTCGACCATGATGCGGCTGTAGTCCGCACGCCCGGCCTCGTCGGTCACCGCACGGATCGCCACGTCGGGTGGCGTCGGTCCGGGCACTCCGGCGCCCGGCAGGAACACCATGCCCGGCTCGCGGTGGATCTCGTGGAAGCCGAGCGCCGGCAACTCGGCCGCGAGCGCGCCGTCGGCATGCTCGCGCGTCCAGACGGAGAACTGCCCGCGCGGTGCATACGTCCGCCGCGTGAGGTCGAGAAGCGTGGGTCCGTCGATCCGGCCGGTGACGATCGCCATGTTCGTCGCGAGCGTGCCGTGCGGCGTCCGATACATGACGACGCCCGGCGCGTCGGTCACGGTGCCACCGGGCGTCGCCTCGATGTCGGCGCGATAGACGGCGACGAGGTTCCGATCCATCGCGGCGAGGAGCTCCGTCTCGTCCGGCGAGCGCACCGGACGGCGGTCGCACGCGCTCCGAGACGTGTCAAGGACGGCGGAGCTCGCGCGGGCGGCCGTCACCCCGATGCGGCGTCGCTCCTGGGACGCCCCGAGGCAGCCGACGACGACTGCACGGCCGACATCGCGCGGGCGTCACGACGGCGACCGACTTGTCGGGGTTCCGCCGGCGCTCCGGTACGGGAGCGCAGGCGCGCGAGTCGACGAGGATCCCGTGGACTCGCAGGAATCGCCCTGGTACAGTCATGAATCGCCGCGTCGGCGGCCTGCTATTGAACTCACTCCCGCGGTGCGCATCGCTAGGCGCCGCGGAAAGGATCACCGATGGCACGATTCCGCTCCAACAAACGGGCCAAGGAGCTCCAGCGCAAGGCGAAGCACGAGGCGAAGGAGGCGCGGAAGAAAGAGCGGCGCGAGAAGGCGGCCGAGGGCGTCGACGACGACATCGACTGGAGCCAGGCCGTCGGGATCGATCCGCCGCCGGGGACCGTCCCCAGCGAAGACGGCGACGTCGAGGCGGAGGAAGAAGACGTCGACGCGGACGAGTCGGAGGACCAGGCCGGCTGATCACCGCCACCGCGCGGTGAAGAGCAGCGTCCCGATCGCGACCGCCGTCTGAAGGGCGACGCGCCGATCAGCGCCGCAGGCTGAAGAGCAGCGCGCCGGCGGCCACGGCCGCGAGGAGGCCGATGGTCCGGACGCCCGGACTGTCGTCGCGGACGAGGCCGGCGGCCAGTCCCGCGGCGGCAACCCCGGCGACGACGAGCAGCGGGTCGTGCTCGCGCACGAGACGCCGCGCCGCCCGCTGCGGGAGGATCCGGTCCTCGAGCTCCTCGAGCGTCCGCTCGAGATCGCGCTGCGCCTCCTCGCGCTCGCTCGCGATCCCGCGGAGCTCGATCCGCACGGGTCTACCCGCCATGCCGATCGTCCGCACCGACCCCGTCGACCGGTGCGAGCGCCTCCTGGACGCCGTGGGTCAAGACGCGAAGCTCGATCGCAACCAGGATCGCGGCGACGAGCAGCAATGCGCCCCCGATCGCGAATGCGGCGAGCCATACCGGAATCACGGTCGCGAGCACGATCACCGTTCCCGCGATCACGACGCCGAAGCCGGTAAGCCCGAGCACGCCGGCGGCGACGAGACCGGCGCCCGCGGCCTTGAGGACGGCCATCGTCGACGTGATGCGGAGCTGGAGGAGCGCGATCTCCGCGCGGACGATGCGGGTGACGTCGTGGCCGAGGCGCGAGACGAGCGTCCCGACGGACTCCGGCTCACCCGTTTCCTGGACTCGAAGGGCCGCCATGCGATGCTCCGTTCTCGAGCGCACGGCGCAGCAGGTCGAGCGCGACGAGCGTCCCGACGTTGCCGAGCGTCGCGCGGATGGTCGCGCTCGTGACCCGCGTCCCGATCCGGGAGGTGAGACCGCCGCCGACGACGAACCCGGCCGTCAGCGCCGCCACGACCATCGTGCTCGGCTGCTCCTCCAGCATGTGAGAGACGAACGCACCGACCTCGTCGGCCGCCTCGCCGATCGCCCCGATCACCTTGCCCGCGGTCGGCTCCGAAGTTCCTGGCGTGCGACTCATTTGAATGCGCGTGCGACCTTCGCGATCACGTACCCCGCCGCGAAGGCGCCACCGAGCGCGAGGAGCGGCGCCTCGCGCACGAAGGTCCCGAACTCGTCGTTGAGCGACGACAGCAGACTCTCCGTCTGCCCGACGCCGCGACGGACGCGTTCTTCCATCCTGTCCTGAACCCGGCCGATGTTCTCGGCGAGATTCTCCTGAATCGTGCGCGTCGCCTGCTGGACGTCCTCACGCAGCTTGGCTGCATCCATGAACGAGCCCTCCCTCCGGTGTGCCTTAGGGGCAGCAAAAAGCGTTCCTCCGGGCCCTCCTTGCGGACGCGCGCACCAGGGCGAGCGACTGTCGGGCAGCGCTACAGATCGCCTCGAAGCCCGTCCAACGTACGCCCGCGGCGACAAGCTGCACGCGTCCGGGATGAGTCGGCGGCGCGACCGCTCTGGTCAGAAATCGCCAGTCCGGACGCGCTCACGGGGAAGCCTGCGCGTCGTGTGGTCGCGTCGAGTGTGAACGCCGGCGTACGTGCGTTCGTGTCGCGCGCTCGGAGATCGGCGCGGGCGACGTCAGCCTGGGCTGACAGCGGTCGGCGCAGCGCGCTGTCGGGACGCCGTCGCTCGGATGGCACGTCGCTCGCTTCCGGCGCGGGAGGACGGGACATGCACCTACGGTACGCGTTGCTCGCGTTGCTCGGCGATGGGGAGGCCCACGGCTATCAGCTCCTCAAGATGTTCAACGAGCGGGTCGGACCGTTCTGGCATCCGAACATCGGACAGATCTACCAGCTCTTGCACGAGCTCGCGCGTCGCGGATTGGTCGCGCGACGCGACGAGGAAGCGGGCACGCGACTCCGTCGCGTCTTCCGCCTGACGGCGCGCGGCGAGCGGGCGCTCCACACCTGGCTCACGAGGCGTCCGAGCTGGCCGGCGCCGCTGCGCGACGAGATCCTCATCCGGTTGCTCGCCGCCGAGCGACGCGGTCCCGGTGCCGTTCTCGATCAGATCGAACGTCAGGAGGCCGAGTATCGCCGCTACGTCGCGCTCGTCGAGCAGCAGGTGGCTCGTCCCGGTACGGCGATGACCCGTCGCCTCGCCCACGAGGCCGCCCTCGGCCAAGCCGAAGCCCACCTCCGCTGGCTAGCCCGCTGCCGCCTCCTCATCGAAACAACACAGATGGCGCGCGCATCATGACGCCGTTTCATTCATCGGTACGACCGCCACGAACCGGCGCAAGCAGCCGCACCGCACGTCGATTATGCCACCGTCACATCAATCACGCGGAAGCGCGGCGAGGCTTTGCCGAGCCGCGCGCGGGGTCTGGGGGCATCGGAAGCGCGCAGCGCGGCGCAGCCGCGCGAGCACTGGACGGGCCCCCAAAATCAATAAACCCATCGGAAGCGCGCAGCGCGGCGCAGCTGCGCGAGCGCTGGATGGGCCCCCGGATCAATTACACCGCGAGCGGATCACGAGCTCGTGGATGCTCGCCCGCTCCGGCTGCGCGAGCTGGAACGCCACCGCACGGGCGACGTCCTCCGGGGCGAGCAGCGGCGCCGACGGGTTCAGGAGGCCGAGATCCTTCCACCGCCCGATCGCCGCGGGCAGCACGGCGGGATCGAAGTTCGTCGCGAACTCCGTCGCGACGTTGTGGATCTCCACCGTCATCACCCGGATCCCGCGCGGCGCGACCTCGGCGCGCAGCCCGCGCGAGAACGTGTGGACGGCCGCCTTCGACGCCGCGTAGGCGGTGAGATACGGCCAGGCCTCGTGCGCCGAGGCGGACGTCATGTTGACGATGTCGCCGGCGCCACGAGGAAGCATGTGGCGGAGCGCCGCGCGGCAGGCGATGAACGTGCCGAGAACGTTCGTGTCGACGACGGCCCGCCATTCGTCCGTCCGGCCGTCCTCGACCATGCGGACGTGGCCGATCGCGGCGTTGTTCACGAGGGCGTCGAGCCGATCGTGGCGGGCGACGGCGGCGTCGATCAGGTGCTCGATCTGGCGCTCGTCTCGCATGTCGGCGACGACGGCGTCCGCCACGCCGCCTGCGGCCCGGATCGCGGCCACGACGGCCTCCAGACGATCGCCGCGGCGGGCGCCGATCACGACGCGCATCCCGGCGGCGGCGATTTCGCGCGCGACCGCCGCGCCGATCCCCGACGACGCTCCCGTGACGACGGCGACCCGGCCGGCGAGCGGTCCGTCCATCGCTCAGGCGGCGACGAGCGACCCGACCGCGGCGAGAAGGCCGGGAGGGATCGTGCCGTGCCCGCCGGGAGCAGCGTCCGGCCAGCACCAGCGGGTGACGGCGCGCACGAGTGGCCGGTCGCTGCCGGTTCGTATGATGTGCTGGTGCGCGGCGAGCGTGTCGGCAGCCGCCTCGAACCACGTCGCGGTCTCGAGCCGGTCGCCATAACGGGCACCCTCCAGGTACTCGACGTCCGCCGCGGCGAGGAGTGGGGCGCCGCCTCGCTCGACCATTCGCTCGAGCGGCCAGCCCGCCGCCTCGAAGGCATCGAGCACGGCCTGCGACGCAATGTCCAGGTAGACGGCGTTGTTCACGTGCCCGATCGGGTCGACCTCGGAGAGCCGCACGCGATGCGACGAGCGCGCCGGGGCCGCCGGCGCCGGTGCGCCGACCCACGGCGCGCGTTCCGGTCCGTTTCCCGTGCGCGTACCGAACGCCGCCTCGAGATCCGCGGGGACACGTCGCGGGCGGCCGGTCGTCGCATCGACGTAGACCCAATCGGTGAGGGCATCGAGGCAACGACGTCCGTCGCCACTCTCGATCGTGTACCGGCGATGCGACCGGACCCGGCGGAAGTCCTCGACCCAGGTCCGGATCGTGAGGCGGTCACCGGCGCGCGCGGGGTCGGCGACCGTGAACGTCGAACGCCGGACGAGCCACATGCCCCCCGCACCGCCGTACCACGCGGCGTCGAAGCCGGCGTCCGCGCTCGCTTCGACCGCCGCGTGCGCGAGGTAGCGCAGGTAGACGGCGGGGTGGACGCGTCCGAACGCGTCGAGCTCGTCGTGGCGGACGGTCACGTCCGCGGTGTAGACACGACTCACGTGCCGGCCCTGGTAGCACACCGGCGCCGACGAGGACAGCGTGCCCACGCCCGGATTTCCGCTTCCGCTCCGGAACGCGCTCGCCGAGCTCGCGCTCGCGGCGTTCTCCGACGAGTCGGCGACCGCCGCGCTCGGCTGGCTCGCCGCCCCGAGCGGTCCGCCGCCGGCCGCGGCCGGCGCGCGCCTCGCCGCGGTGCATCTCGTCGATCGAGGTGGCGCGAGCGTGCTCGACGTCCACGCCTCGCACGCCGCGGCGATCGCGAGTCACGCTACGCGCGCGCTCCGTGCGGCAGCGTGCACACGGTCCGCGGCCGCGGACGATCCGATCGACCGCGCCTGCCGGATCGCGGCCGCGCTCTGGAACGAGCGCCTGTTCTTCGAGGTCCACGAAGTGTTGGAAGCCGTCTGGAAGACGGCGACGGGCGAGGCGCGCCAGGCGCTCCAAGGGCTGATTCAGATCGCAGTCGCGTACCATCACCTCGTGCACGGGAACCGACGCGGGGCGCGAACTCTTCTCGCGGAAGGCCGTGCCCGCCTGGCGAGCGTCCCGCCGCCGACGCTCCGCCGCCTCGACGTCCCGGGCCTCCTCTCGGCGACGGCGCCATGGGACCGCGCACTCGCCGCCGGCGACACCCCGGTCGATCCACCGCCACGGCTCCACGTGCACGAAGCCACCTGAGGGGCCTCGCCCGTGGAGGTCAGACCCCGAGCGCGACCTTCATCGTCGCGAGGGTCTGAAGGCCGGCTCGCAACGACTCGAGCTCCGCGATCGAGCGACCCAGATCCGCCCGGATGCGCTCGACGTCGGCGACGCGAATCGGCGCGAGCAGCGCATCGAGGCGGCTCACGACGTCGCGGAGCCCGTCGGGGGCGGCGGGCGGCTCGGTGACCTCGGCGGCCGGGCGGCGCTCCTCGGAGGCCGCCCGTGGACGCGAGCGAACGGACGCGCGCATCGTGTCGAGGTGCGGCGTCTCCTCGCGTGCGGCGACACGCTCGAACGGACCGAGCGCGCGTAGCCAGAATCGTTCGTACTCCAGGCGGCGCACCGCATCGCGCAGGATCTCGTATGCCTGCTGCGCCTGTCGGAACCGGGCGCCGTCGCCGCCGGCATCCGGATGATGGCGCTTCACGACGTCGAGCCAGTGCTGACGGATCGTCTCGCCGGACGCGAGCGGCGGCACGCCGAGGATGCGGTAGAGATCGGCCCGGCGTCGCTCCTCGATCGTCGACAGCAGCACGACGGCACGGTCGCTCACGTACTCCGGCGTGACGCCGCGGCGCCGCGCCGTCCGGCAGATCTCCCAGTAGTGCCGCGAGCCGCGCGCCCGGGCGATGTCGACGAGGAGGTCGTAGAGGAAGATCGCGTCGTCTTCCGGACCCGTGAAGAGCTCCTCGGGTGCACCGGCATCCAGGATGCGCACGAGCCCCTCGAGGGCCGCCCGCCGGTGGCTCATCAGCTCTCCCATCACCCGACCGGTACGGCGCGGGCTTCTAGCAAAAACCGTCGGCGCGCGGAAGGAATTTCTTCGCGCCGTTTGCAATCGCACCCGGCTTCGGCGAGACTCCGCGCCCGATGTTCCACCGCCGCTGGCGCGTCGTGCGACGCGCGGTCTGGCTGGCACTGCCGGCGGCGTTTCTCGCCGGTGTCGCGCGCGGGCAGGTCCCGGACGATCAGGAGCAGGGACCGCGGAACCGGCTGCGGGATCGGTATCGGTCGCCGCAGACGACGCAGAAGCTCGACGACAACGTCCGCAAGCTGCGCAGCGACGATCCCTCGGAGCGCCTCGAGGCGATCCGGGGCCTCGGGATCCTGAACGAGCCGAAGGCGATCGAGTACCTCGTCGCCGCCGCGAACGACCCGGACATGCGCATCCGGATCAAGGCGATCGACACGCTCGGGCAGATCAAGGCGAAGGACGCCGCGCCGCTTCTCATCCAGCAGCTCTTCATGCGCGACACCGATCTCGGCACGAAGCAGCGCATCCTCGCGTGCCTCGGGAAGATCGGCGACACCCGCGCGACCCGTCCCATCGTCGACTTCCTGTCGCGCGACGTCGACCCGGCGGTTCGCGGCAACGCGATCTTCGCCCTCGGCGATCTCGGCGATCCCGTCGCGCTCCCGGCCCTCGAAGCGATGGCGAAGGACGGCGCCGATCCGCTGCTGCGCGGTCTCGCCACCGACGCGATCCGGAAGATCCACGACCGGCCCGTGCCGGCGGTGGTCCCACCCGCGCTCGCCGTCGATCGCCGCGACCGCCCCGGCGCAGCGACGCCGTAGATCAGCCGCGCGGCCGACCGACGCGCTCGCGGAGATATTCGCGCAGCGCATCGGTGATGAAGCTCCGGAGCAACCGCTCCTCGCGCAGGCACTGGAGCCGGACGCGGCGCCAGAGGTGCTTCGGAACACGCGCGTTCAGATTCACGAGTGTCTCCGAATCTTCGCGCAGCGCACGCATACGTGAAGCCATGGCCCGCGTCTCCCCGTCTAGCATGCGAGGCAGAAGGCGGCTAGTCGGTCTTCCGGGCTGGCGGGCGGCGGGCGAAGCGGCTACGCTCCGCGCGCGCCGAGGTGGCGGAACTGGCAGACGCAGAGGACTCAAAATCCTCCGCCCGCAAGGGCATAGGGGTTCGATTCCCCTCCTCGGCATTCGAGCGTCGCCCGCCATCGTCGTACGCGAACGCTCAGGACGGCAGCGAACGCGGGTCGGACACGGTGATTTCGGCACCGGTGACGGCGCGAAGGATCCGCTCGATGAATCCGAGCTCGACGTTCGTCGCGAGCAGCTCGTCGGCGGTGCGCCGCCACGCGTGCGCCTCCTCGGTGTCGATGTCCCCCGGCCGGAGCGACGCGAGACTCCGCGCGGCTTCGAGCACGGCCTCCGAGGCGAGCTTGACGTGAACGGCGAGCTCGATGAAGCGGCGTCCTTCGTCCGACATGCGTACCCCCCTCAAAACGACACGGCCGCATAGCAGAGCACCGAAGCCGGTGGCCAATCAGATCGAAAACCCGGACATCGCGTAACCTTCCGGCGACGATCGTGTTCCCCGCTCCGTGACCCCTCGAGCGCTTCTCAAGCCGGTGATCGTCGCCGCGACCGCCGCGGCCGCCGTGCTGAGCGCTCCCGCACTCGCCACGGCCCGCGTGCACGTCTTCATCGGCGGCGGATTCGGCGTTCCGCTCTATCCGTATCCGGCGCCGTACTACTATCCATATCCGTACCCGGCGCCGGGGGTCATCGCGCCGGCCGCACCGCCGCCGGGCTGGGTACCGGGCCACTGGGAAGAACGCTATGACTCGACCGACCGCCGGTACCGCGTGTGGGTTCCGGCTCACCTGGATTGACGAACCAATGAGACACCGAGGAACGCTTCGGACGCTCGTCGCGATCGCGCTCGTTGCGGTCGTCGTCGGGCAGGGTGTCGCGCTGGCGGCAGAGCCGGCTCCGCCGTATCCACCGCCGCCTCCTCCGCCGCGATCGCGACCCGTGCCCCCACCGCCGCGGTACTATCCGCCACCGCCGCCGCCAGTCGTTGCAGCACCACCGCCCCTGTCGCCGCTCATGCGCGTCGTGTACGCGCCGTTCTACGCCGCCGGACTCGTCGTCCGGTACGGCGTCTATTATGTGATCGTTGCACCGCTCGAGGTCTTCAGCCGCGCCGTGAGCTATGGGGCGAGCGGAGGCGTGGAACCGCCCCCGCCACCCGCGCGCCAGCGGCAAGGAGACGACACGTGAACCGGCTCGGGACGGCGGCACTGATGCTGGTCCTCGGCGTCGCGCCCGTCGCCGCGGCACGCGGCGGCCATTTCGGTCACGGCGGCGGCGGGTTCCGGGGCGGATTCCACGGCCACTCGCACGGGCGCGTCATCTTCGGAGGCGGAGTCTTTTTCGACCCGTTCTTCTTCCCCGGCTACTACTACCCGTATGGGTACGGGTATCCGTACGGGTACCCGTATCCATATTCGTACCCGTATCCAGGGTACGGCTATCCGCCGCCCGCGGGTGGTGAGTCGGATTGGGGACAGGCCCCCGAGAGCGGAGCCGAGGAGAACGAGCCGGCGCAGCCCGACGTCCAGGAGAGCGCGAGCTACGGGCTCGTCCAGCTCCGCGGCGCTCCCGACGGCGCGTCCATCGATCTCGACGGCCGCTTCTGGATGACGGCGCAGGATCTCGACGACCGTTGGCTCGCGCTCCCTGCCGGCGTGCACACGCTCGCGGTCCGCGTCGGGAATGCCGCGCCCGTCAGTCGCCGGGTCGACGTGCGACAGGGCGAGAAGCACGTCGTCCGGTTCGGTCCGTTCCCGCGGACGAACCGCTGACGTCCTTTCCTCACCTACACCCCTTTGGTATCGTCCCCGCACGAGGAGGATGCATGGCGACAGTCCAGCCGGTCGGTGACGATGCCTTCGAGGTCGAGGTGCTGCAGAGCACCGTTCCGGTCCTGATCGACTTCTGGGCGCCCTGGTGCGCGCCCTGCCGCGCGATCGCGCCGATCGTCGAAGAGCTCGCGAACGAGTACGCCGGCCGGTTGAAGGTCCTCAAGATGAACGTCGACGACAACCCGCGCACCCCGTCGCGCTACGGCGTCCGCGGGATCCCGAACCTGATCCTCTTCCACGCCGGTCAGGTGAAGGAGCAGATCGTCGGCGCCGTCCCGAAGTCCCAGCTCGTCAAAGCGATCACCTCCGTCGTAGCCGCCTGACTCATCGCGTACCGGTAACCCAGCCGCGCGCCGGGGTCCGGGGGCAGCGGAGCAGCGCCGCGCGCGGGCCCCGGTGATCCACCGCCCGCCAATCACGCGGAAGCGCGGCGAGGCTTTGCCGAGCCGTGCGCGGGGGTCCGGGGGGCATCGGAGCAGCGCCGCGCGCGGGCCCCGGTGATCCACCGCCCGCCAATCACGCGGAAGCGCGGCGAGGCTTTGCCGAGCCGCGCGCGGGGGTCCGGGGGGCATCGGAAGCGCGCAGCGCCGCGCAGCGGCGCGAGCACTGGACGGGCCCCCCGGATCAGAAGAAATGTCGGCGCATCGAGACGTTCATCGCGAGCCCGATGCCGACCAGCAGGCAGAGCAGCGACGAGCCGCCGTAGCTGAAGAACGGCAGCGGGATCCCGACCACCGGCAGCAAGCCGGTCGTCATCCCGACGTTGATCACCGCCTGCCAGAAGACGATCGACGTCAGGCCGAGGACCAGCAGCACGCCGAAGCGATCGCGCGCCCGCGCCGCGACGACGAGGCCGCGCAGCACGAGCGCCAGATAGAGGCCGAGGAGGAGCATCGTCCCGACGAATCCCCACTCCTCGGCGAAAACCGAGAAGATGAAATCGGTGTGCTGCTCCGGGAGGAAGTTCAGGTGGTTCTGCGTGCCGCGCAGGAAGCCTTTCCCCCAGATCATCCCCGAGCCGACCGCGATCTTCGATTGGATCACGTGGTAGCCCGCGCCGAGCGGGTCCATCTCGGGATTGAGGAACGTGAGGATCCGCCGCTGCTGGTACGCCTTCAGGTGACCCCAGAGGAGCGGCGCCGCGACGACCACCGGCGCCGCGAGCGCCATGAGCCATCGGAGCCGGATGCCGCCGAGAACGAGCATCGTGATCGAGACGATGCCGAGAACGGCGACCGTCCCGAGATCCGGTTGCGCGAGGATCGCCGCCGCCGGCACCGCGGTCATCAGCAGCGGAACGACGGCGGCCCGGATCCCGAGCCGCTTCTCGTGGGTGCGTGCGAAGTAGCGAGCGAGGACGAGCACGAGCGCGAGCTTCATGAACTCCGACGGCTGGATCGAGAACGGACCGAGCGGGATCCAGCGACGCGATCCGCCGCCCACGCGCCCGATGATCGGCACCGCGAACACGGCGACGACGACGAGGAGGTAGACGAAGAACGCGCTGCGCTCGAGGCGTCGGTAGTCGAAGGTCAGCGCCGCGAGCATCGCGACGACGCCACCGCTGAGCCACATCACCTGCCGGATTGCGAGCGCCGACCAGCCTTCCGTGCCGGGCACATGGGTGGCGCTGTACACCGTCATCACGCCGAGGCCGCAGGTGCCGAGCGACAGCAGCGGCAGGAGCCACTCGAAATGCGTGATCAGTCGGCGGTCGAACCGCATCGCTATCGACTCCCGACGTCCGCGCGCGCCTCGACCGGCGGCGGGAGCGCCGGCCCCGAGTTGCGGTTGAAGTAGTGCGCGAGCACCTGCTGGACGACCGGCGCGGCGATCGCGCCGCCGCCGCCCCCGGCGTGTTCGACGATGCACGCGATCGCGATCTCCGGCGCGTCGACCGGCGCGAACGCGATGAACCAGGCGTGGTCGCGCGTCGCCTCGGCGCCTCGGTTCGACTTGGCGCGGTCTTCGCCCATCTTCACGACCTGCGACGTTCCGGTCTTCCCGGCGACCTCCACGCCGAGGACACGCGCCTTCTTCCCGGTCCCGCTGTCGGTCATCACGACGTCCCGCATCGCCGAGCGGATCTGCTGGAGCGTGCTCGCCTTCAAGTGCGCTTCGCTCAGGACCTCGGGCTCGATCTGCGCCCGCACCGTCCCGTCGGGCGCATCGACCCGCTTCACGTAGAACGGGCGATAGCGCGTCCCGCCGTTCGCGATCGTCGCGGCGAGGTTCGCCATCTGGAGCGGCGTCGCGGTCACGTAGCCCTGCCCGATCGCGACCGACAGCGTCTCGCCCTCGAACCACGGCTGGTTGAACCGCCGACGCTTCCACTGCGTATCGGGGATCGTGCCGGTCTTCTCGTGCTCGAGCCCGATCCCGGTCGGCAGCCCGAGCCCGAGCCGGTGCGCGTATTCCGCGATGCCGTCGACGCCGAGCCGGCGGCCGACCTGGTAGAAGAACACGTCGCACGACTCGACGATCGCGCGGTGGAGGTTGACGCCCCCGTGCCCGCCCTTCTTCCAGCAGCGGAAGAAGTGATTGCCGAACGGGATTCCACCGCTGCAGCTGACGCCCGTGAACGGCGTGACGACCCCCTCCTCGAGCGCGCCGGTCGCCACCGCGACCTTGAACGTCGACCCGGGCGGGAACTGGCCCTGCAGCGCGCGGTTGTTCAATGGATGCTTCTTGTCCTGGACGAGCGTCCGCCACTCGTCGCGACGGATGCCGCGCGCGAAGACGTTAGGGTCGTAGGCGGGGTGCGAGACCATGACGAGCAGCTCGCCGCTCCGCGGGTCGATCGCGGCGATCGCCCCGTCGGAGTCGCCGAGCGCCCGATCGGCGGCCTCCTGAAGGTCGCGGTCGATCGTCAGCGTGAGCGTGTTTCCCGGAACGTCGGGCACCTCCTCGAGGACGCGCATGCGCCGTCCGAGGGCGTCGACCTCGACCTGCTGTCCGCCAGGGACGCCGTGGAGCTCCTTGTCCCACGCCTTCTCGAGGCCGGCCTTCCCGAGAAGGTCGCCGGAGCGGTAGCCGTTCATCGAGGCCGCCAGCTCGCTCTCGCTGATCTCGCCGACGTAGCCGAGGAGATGCGCGGCGAGCGGGCCGAACGGGTAGTAACGCTTCGGGCCGACCTGGAGCGAGATACCGGGCAGATCGAGCTGATGCGTCTCGAGCGCGACGACGCCCTGCCAGTCGACGTCGCGGCGGAGGACGATGCCCTCGTACGGCGGGCGCTTGGTCGGTGCGCGCACGAGCTGGTGGAGCTGCGGCTCGTCTTCCGCGAGATACCCCGCCAGATTCCGGAGCACCTGCCGGCGGCGATCGCGGGCGTCCTCGGGCACGAACACGACGTCGAACGACGGCCGGTTGTCGACGAGGATCTCGCCGTTCCGATCGTAGACGACGCCGCGCGCCGCGGGGACGCGCACGAGCCGGATGCGGTTGTTCTCCGAGAGCGAGCGCATCTCCGGACCGTGCGCGACCTGGAGGTACCAGAGCCGCACGCCGACGCCGGTGAAGGCGAGGATGACGAGCGCCAGCGCGACCGCCATCCGGGTCTGGAGTTCCGGCGGCACCTCGCGCGGGACGACGTGGACGTGGTGCGACGCCATCTCACGCGACGCCGAGCAGGCGTTTTTCCCATGCGACCGCGGCGAACACGGACGGCGCGGCGAGCGCGGCGATCACCGCGCTCAGGAGCCCGGAGCTGACGACGTGCTGCCAGAGCGGCGCGTGCGGCGCGACCAGCGTCGCCGCGGCGACCGTCACGAGATCGCGCGCGACGCACGCGAAGAACACGATCACCATGAGCGGCGCGCCGCGCTCGAGCCAGAGATGGCGCGCGATCAGGTGCACGCCGGTGTAGACGGCGGTGAGGGCGACGGCGTTCACGCCGAGCGTCGTCCCCGAGAACGTGTCGACGAAGTACCCGAGGAGGAACGCGCCGCAGGCGCTCCCGACGGTCTGGTGGCGGACCGCCAGGTAGACGACCAGCACCAGGATGAGGTCGGGGACGAGCGGCAGCCCGGGCACGGCGGGGAAGAGCGTCGTCTGGAAGAGCATGGCCACGATCGCGGCCACGGCCAGCGCAACGGTGCTGCGCACGGACTCCTACTCTCCCGGCGCGGGCTCGCTCGGCGCGACCGGACCGCGCGTGACGAGCACCTCCTCGAGCTGGTCGAAGTCGACGCGCGGTGCGACGTCCGCCGACTGGAACAGCCCCTGCCCGCGCTTATCGATCGCCGTCACGCGCCCGATCGGCATCCCCTTCGGGAAGATCCCGTCGAGCCCGGAGGTGACGAGGGCATCGCCCACCTGGACGTCCTCCGTACGTTTCACGTACTTGAGCGCGCAGCCCGCGTCGATCGTGCCCTGTACGATGCCACGAGCGCGCGTTCGCTGCACCAGGGCGTCGACGCCGCTGTTGTGGTCGGAGATCAGGAGGACGCGGGCCGCGTGCGGGCTCACGAGGAACACCTGGCCGACGACGCCGGCGGGCGCGAGGATCGCCCCACCGCGCGCGACGCCGTCGCTCTCGCCGCGGTCGATGGTGATCGTGCGTGCAAGGCCGGTCGCGTCGCGCCCGATGACGCGCGCGGTGAGCAGATCGCCCTGTAGCGTCTGGCGGAACTCGAGGAGGCCGCGGAGACGCGCGTTCTCCAGGTCGACCTCGGTCAGCCGGTCGAGCTCCTGCTCGAGCCGCCGGGCTCGCGTCCGGAGCGCGACGTTTTCGGACCGTGCGCGCCACAGCACCGAGACGCCTTGCCATCCGCCCGAGACCGTTCGCTCGACCGCCGCGACGACCCTCTGCAGCGGCGCCATGATCTCGAGCAGCACGCGCCCGAGCCGATCCGCCCGCGTCGGCCCATGCCCATTCTGCACCGCCAACCCCGCCGCCAACAAAAGACAAAGCGCCGACGTCAGTAGAACCCGGTTCCGCCGTAGGAACGACACACTTACCCGACTGCGAGTACGATCACCGACCGTGCAATCACGGGCAAGCGCGGCGAGGCTTTGCCGAGCCGCGCGCGGGGGTCCGGGGGGCATCGGAAGCGCGCAGCGCCGCGCAGCGGCGCGAGCACTGGACGGGCCCCCCGGAGATTATGAAATAGCCACGTCTTTGAGGAGGGAGAGCTCATCGAGGACCTTGCCGGCGCCCATCACGACCGCCGTCAGCGGATCGTCGGCCAGCATCACCGGCAGGCCCGTCTCCTCGCGGAGCAGCGTGTCGAGGTTGCGGAGCAGCGAGCCACCACCCGCGAGGACGATGCCCTTGTCCACGATGTCGGACGCGAGCTCGGGCGGCGTCCGCTCGAGGCCGATGCGCACGGCCTCGACGATCTGATTGATCGGCTCGAGGAGCGAATCGCGGATCTCCTCGTCGGTGATCTCGACGGTCTTCGGCACGCCGGCGACCAGGTCGCGCCCCTTGATCTCCATCATCTGGAGCTCGCTGCCGGGATACGCCGACCCGATGGTGATCTTGATCAGCTCCGCGGTGCGCTCGCCGATCAGGAGATTGTACTTCCGCTTCACGTACTGGACGATCGCCTCGTCCATCTTGTCGCCGCCGACGCGGACCGACTTCGAGAAGACGATGCCGGCGAGCGAGATGACCGCGACCTCGGTCGTGCCGCCGCCGATGTCGACGATCATGTTGCCGGTCGGCTCGGTGATCGGGAGCCCGGCGCCGATCGCGGCCGCCATCGGCTCCTCGACCAGGTAGACCTCCCGCGCGCCCGCGCTCTCGGCCGACTCGCGCACCGCCCGCTTCTCGACCTCGGTGATCCCGAACGGAACGCAGATGATGATGCGCGGCCGGACGAGCGTCTTCCGGTTGTGGATCTTCTGGATGAAGTAACGGAGCATCGCCTCGGTGATCTCGAAGTCGGCGATGACGCCGTCCTTCAGCGGCCGGATCGCCTTGATGTTCCCCGGCGTCCGCCCGAGCATCTTCTTCGCCTCCGCCCCGACCGCGACGACGCGCCGGCCGCCGCGCGACTCCTCGTGCACCGCGACGACCGAAGGCTCGTTGCAGACGATCCCCTCGCCCTTTACGTAGATGAGGGTGTTCGCCGTCCCGAGGTCGATCGCGAGATCGTTCGAGAAGAGTCCGAGGATGGAGTCGAGAATCATTACGCGGCGCCCCGCCCTTCCGCCCCCGCGCGTCAACTTCTTGGCGCAGGGGCCTCGTGCTAGCAGAAACATCGGCACGCGGCAACGGAAACTTTAGCGCTGCCGCCGGTTTGCAAACGCAAAACCCCTCCGCTAGCCTCCGAGCGCAGGCCCGGAAATGCTGCGGTTTCTTCGGAAGTATTCCAGCTCGACCGGCATCAAGATCCTCTACGGCGTCCTCGCAGCGCTCTTCGTCATCTGGGGCGTCGGCGCCGTTGGCGGCGAGCGGATCGACGCCGTCGCGCACGTGCACGGCGAGACCATCACCCGCCGCGACCTCGACCGCACGACCGCGAACCTCCAGCGCCGCTACGAGGAGATGTTCCGCGGTCAGTTCTCGGCCGAGATGGCGCGATCGCTCAACCTCCGCGGACGCGCGCTCGACCAGCTGATCGAGCAGGCGTTGATCCAGCACGAGGCCGGTCGGCTCGGGATCACGGTCAGCGAAGGCGAGCTCGTCGACGCGATCACTCGCCTCCCCGAGCTGCAGGACAACGGCCAGTTCAACCGCGATCGCCTCGAGACGTACCTCCGCTACCAGCGTGACCGCGGCGAGTTCGAGGACGAGCTCCGCCGTTCGATCGTCTTCCAGCGCATCCAGTCGCTCGTCGAGGACGGCGTCCAGGTGACGGACGCCGAGGTCGAGGACCGCTACCGGATGGACCACGAGCAGGTGACGCTGGCGGTCGCGCGCATCGGCGCCGCCGAGCTCGCCAAGTCGATCACGGCCTCCGACGACGACCTCCAGCGCTACTTGAGCGAACACGAGGACCGCTACCGCGTGCCGGCGCAGGTCCGCGCGCGCTACGCCGCGTACCGCGCTCAGGAGTTCACCGATCGGGTCCAGCCGACCGACGACGAGATCGCCGCGTGGTACGACCTGCACAAGGCGGAGCTCTTCAACGAGCAGGAACAGGTCCGCGCCCGACACATCCTCGTCAAGGTCGACGCCGGTGCCGACGACGACACGAAGGCGAAGGCGCGGAAGAAGGCCGAAGACCTGCTCGCCAAGGTGAAGGCGGGCGGTGACTTCGCGGCGCTCGCGAAGAAGAACTCCGACGACACGGCGTCGGCTGCGAACGGTGGGGACGTCGGTCTCTTCGGGCGCGGACGCATGACGCCCGAATTCCAGAAGGCGGCGTTCGCGCTCGATGTCGGCGCGGTGAGCGACGTCGTCGAGACGCCCTTCGGCTTCCACATCATCAAGGTCGAGGAGCATCGTCCCGGCGGCCTGAAGCCGCTCGACCAGGTGCGCGATCAGGTCGTCGACAACGTGAAGCACGAGCGCGCGCTCGACCTCGCACGCAACGCCGCCGAGGAGGACCGCCGGAAGATCGCGCGCGGGACGTCCTTCGCCGAGGCCGTCGGCGCGCGCGAGGTCACGGAGACGTCGCCGTTCAGCGCGGGCGCGGACGTTCCGGGCGTCGGCCGGGTGAAGGAGTTCGTCGACGCCGCCCTGGCCCTCCGCGAGGGCGAGGTGAGCGACCTGGTCGAGACGCACGACGCCGTGTACCTCCTGACGCCGTTCGCGCGCGTCGAGGCGCACGCGCCGGCCCTCGCCGACGTGCGCGAGCGCGTGCTGGCCGACGTCCAGCGGGAGCGTGGCGAGGCGGCGGCCAAGGAGCGCGGCGAGAAGCTCCTGGCGCGCGCGAAGGAGATCGGGCTCGACAAGGCGGCCGCCGAGCTCGGCGTGCCGGTCGAGGAGACCGACCCGTTCGACCGGCGGACGGGGAGCATCCCGAAGCTCCCGGGCGCGACGGACTTGAAGGCCGACGCGTTCGCCTTGACGACTGCGGCGCCGCTCGCGTCGAAGGTGTACGCGGCGGGCGGCGATACGATTGTCGCCGCGCTGCGCACCCGGACGCCGGCCGACATGGCCGGCTTTCCCGCCGCGAAGGACGCGCTCCGGGAGAGCACCCTCCAGCAGAAGCGCGGCAGCGTCATGACGGCCTACATCGACTACCTGAAGGAGCGCGCGACGCGCGAAGGGGCGCTGGAGGTTCGACCCGACGCGCTCGGCCGGGGCTGACGCCGCCGCGCGGTCCACGTTGGATCAAGGCTTCGCCCTCCCCGGCTCGCGTCGCCTCGGCTGTCTCCTCGTCCACGGCTTCACCGCGACGCCCCTCGAGATGCGGCCGCTCGCGGACGCGCTCGCGGCGGACGGCTTTCCGGTCCGCGCGGTGCGACTCGCGGGACACGCGACGGCCGTCACGGACCTGGCGCGGACCGGATGGCGCGACTGGCTGACGTCGGTGGACGAGGGCCTCAGCATGCTCGCCGAGGACGTCCCCCACGTCGCCGTCGCGGGGATGTCGCTCGGAGCGCTCCTCGCCCTGCACCTCGCGGCGACGCGTCCCGACGCCGTGTCCGCGCTCGTCCTCTGCGGGACGCCGCTTCGGCTCGGCGACGGAAGAGTTCGCTGGCTCCCCGCGCTCGCCCGCATCCCGTGGGTGGCGCGTCGCTGGGCGACCATTCCGAAGTCGAACGGCGTCGACATCGGCGACGCCGCGGCGCGCGCGACGAGCGAGCGGTACAGCGTCATGCCGCTGCCGGCGCTGCTCGAGCTGCTCCGCTTGCAGGGGCTCGTCCGGGGCGAGCTCGGGCGCGTCACGCAGCCGGCGCTCCTCCTCCACGGCCGTCACGACCGGAGCGCACCCGTCGCGAACGTCGATCTGCTCCGAGCCGGCCTCGCGTCCCGTCGCATCGACGTGCACGTCCTCGAGCGGAGCGGGCACGTCGTCACGCTCGACTACGACCGCGACGAGGTGGGCCGGCTCGCCGCCGCCTTCCTGGACGACGTCGAGCGGGCGCTCACGGGGCCGGGAAGCTCGGCTCGGGCGCCCGCCGGCTCCGGCGGACGCTGACCTCGACGCCCCGTGATGCGAGCCACTCGAACTGCCGGCGCGTCGCGTCCATGTCCGCTTCGGCCGTCCCCTTCGGGAGCTCCATCTCGAGCCGTGCACCCGGCCCGACGCGCAGGGCGCTCTCGCCGATGAGCTCGACCGTGTACGGCGTCAGCTGCTCCGCCCGCTCGAGCGTTCCCCGCGCGCCTCGACCGGCGGGCACGACGCGCGCGTGCGCGAAGACCGGCAGCAACGGCGCCGGGGCGCTCCGCCTCCGCTCGGCCGCCACGGCGGCGTCGAGCAGGTCGCCGTAGGTCCGCAGCTCGGCGATCGCCTCCTCCGACAAGACGAGCCCGCACTCGGCTTCGAGCGTCACGGCGAGCTCCAGGAGATCCAGCGAATCGGCCGCGAGCTCGTCCGTGAGCGACACGTCCGTGCTGAGCAACTCCGCGTCCACGCCGAGCCGATCGGCGACGACGCGTCTCACCTCGACATCGACGGCGTCCCGCCGACCGTTCGGACCGGAATCCTTCGTACCGACATCGGCTCGTTCCATTCCACGGATCCTCTCGCCTCCCCCAAAATGCGACGCGGAGCGGGGTGGTCCACGGGGGGATGGACCGGTCCCTCGCTCCGCGCCCCGAACGCGCAGGCTTGCCGAAACTTTCCTGCGCGAGCTAACCGACTCCTTTGACGGCGGGGAGCGCCGATATCTTCACTCCCAAGTTCTCTGGCACGTGATCACGCAACGTCTCTGTAATCTCCCGCGTGACGACCAACCCGGCTGCGACGATGAGGGCCACGGTATATCCAACGATGAGCCAGTCCCCGAGGTTGACCGCGCCGAACCGGACGACGATCAGGTAGAGGACCAGGATGCCGACGATCGACACCGCCGCGAGCGTCGCCATCGGCCAGACGTGATCCTTGGCCGGCGGATAGAGCTCATAGGCCCCGCCGGCCGTCGCGGCACCGAGGACGAAGCCGAAACCGGAGCAGCTCGCGAGCCGCGCATCCAGGCGGACGCTCATCGCGCCCTCCGCTCGATCCCGGACGGGGCTGACCCGTGCCCGGTCGCATCCTCGTTCCGCGCCACGCAAAGTCGTTGGAGCAAGCCGGATGCCAGCGCCAGGTCGTGGATTTACGGACCTCTTCCCGGCGTCCGGGGACAGTCCGCCCCGGCCGGGGTGTGGCATTCGGTCCCGGCTAGCCCGAGCTTCCACGCGGGGCGAGACCGTAGCGCTGCAGCATCCGGTACAGCGAACGCCGATCGACGCCGAGCACCTGCGCGGCCCGGCTGACGTTGCCGCCGTTCTCCTGGAGCACCCGTTCCACGTAGCGGCGCTTCAGCTCGGCGAGCGTCGGCCGATCGACCGGCGCGGCCGACGCCGGCGCGGCGCTCGACTCGCGCAGCTCCGTCGGCAGGTCATCGACCGTCAAGACGTCCTGATGCGCGAGTGCGACGGCGCGTTCGAGGACGTGCGCGAGCTCGCGGACGTTCCCGGGCCAGTCGTACGTGCGCAGGCGCGTGAGCGCCGCTTCCGACACGCCGACAACGGTCTTCCGCAGCTCGCGGGCCGCGCGTCGGACGAGGTGATCGACGAGGAGCGGGACGTCCTCGCGCCGCTCGCGGAGCGGCGGAAGGTCCACGGTGACGACCTTCAGCCGGTAGTAGAGGTCCTCCCGGAAGCGTCCGGTCTCGACCGCCGCGGCGAGGTCGCGGTTCGTCGCCGCGATCACGCGGACGTCGACCGTCCGCCACGCCGACCCGCCGACCGGGCGGATCTGATGCTCCTGCAGGACGCGGAGGAGCTTCGCCTGGAGCGCTCCGGAGACGTCCCCGATCTCGTCGAGGAAGATCGTGCCTCCGTCCGCCTCGGCAAAGAGCCCCGGGACGTCGGCGACGGCGCCGGTGAACGCCCCGCGGACGTGCCCGAAGAGCTCGCTCTCGAGGAGGGTCTCGGTGAGGGCGCCGCAGTCGACCGCGACGAACCGCTGCTTCCGGCGCGGGCTGTTCTCGTGGATCGCGCGCGCGATCAGCTCCTTCCCCGTGCCGCTCTCGCCGAGGATCAGGACGGTGCTCGGCCCGGGCGCGACGCGGGCGACCGTCTTGTAGACCTCGACCATCGCGGGCGAGCGGCCGACGACGCGGCCGAGCGTCTCGTCCGCGACCGGGAGCGCCGCCTGCGCCTCCGCGTGGCGGCCGAGCGCGCGCCGGACCGTCGCGCGGATCTCGTCGACGTCCATCGGCTTGCTCACGTAGTCGACCGCGCCGGAGGCGATCGCCTCGACGGCCGTGTCGATCGAGCCGAACGCCGTCATGATGATCACCGGGAGATCGGGCATCCGCTCGCGCAGGCCCCGCAGCAGCGAGAGGCCGTCCATCTCCGGCATCTGGACGTCGAGGATCGCGAGATCGACGGGCTCGTCGGCGACGTGGGCGAGCGCGCGCTCCGGGTTGGTGTCGCCGACGACCGTGAAGCCATCCTCGCCGAAGACGTCGGCGAGGAGCCGGCAGGTCACGCTGTCGTCGTCGACGACGAGGATCCGGGCCATCAGGTCTCCAGCGGCAGGCGGACGCGCATCGTCGTCCCCCGCCCCGCGGCGCTCTCGATCACGACCTGGCCGCCGTGCGCGCGCACGATGTGATCGACGATCGCGAGACCGAGGCCGGTGCCACGGCCCGGTCCTTTCGTCGTGTAGAACGGCTCGAAGACGCGGCGGAGTTCCTCGGGCGGAATGCCGTGGCCGGTGTCGGTCACGCGGATCTCGAGCTGCCGCGCCGTGCGCCCGTTCGGGGTCACGACCGCCGCGCCGACCGTGATCGTGCCGGGCGGCTCCGTCGCATCGATCGCGTTGGCGAGCAGGTTGATCAGGACCTGCCGCAGCGCCGCGGCGTCGCCGGGAACCGCCGGGAGCTCCCGCGGGACCTCGTTCTCGAGCACGAGCGCCCGACCGGCGAGCCGGGTCGAGATCAGGGCCAGCGCTTCCGACACGAGCGGCGCGATCGTGACCGGCGTGCGGCTCAGCTCCCGGTCCCGCGTGCGGTCGAGGACGCTTCGGATCGTCTCGATCATGCGCTGGACCTGGGACTCGATGACGCCGAGCTTCCCGGCGTGCTCGGCCGGGAGCCCATCGCGGAGGAGGAGCTGCGTGTACCCGAGGACGGAGTTCAGCGGCGTGCCGAGCTCGTGCGCGATCGTCGCCGCCATCTGCCCGAGCGCCGCGAGCCGCTCGCTGCGGCCGACCTCGAGCTGCGCGCGCCAGAGCTTCTCGTTCGCCGCCTCGAGCTCGCGATTGGTCTCGGCGAGCTCGTGCGTCGCCTGGCGGACCCGCGACTCGAGACCCGACGTCAGGTCTTCGACCGAGGTCAGCATCTTGTTGAGGCTCCGCCCGAGGAACGCGAACTCGCCGCCGCCCGGCACGGCGACGCGCGCGCCGAGCTCGCCGGACTCGGCGCGCCGCATGCCGTCGACGAGGACCTCGACCGGACGCGCCACGCGCCGCCCGAGGAAGACCGCGAGCAGCAGCGAGATGACGATCGCCGACGCGAGCAGCATCGTCACGTCGATCACGCGGAACCAGTTCTCGAGGCGCTTGATGTCGGCGAGCGTGAACTCGACCTGCGCCGCGCCGACGACCGCACCATCGCGCGACAGTGGGACGGCCATCCGCCACGTCACGATGCCGTCCGGCGCGGAGCGCGCGACGTCGACGAACCCGTCCGACAGGAGCTTCCGCTCCTCCTCGGGTCGGAGCGCGCCGCGCGGGATGCCGGCGCCCGTCCGCGTCGTCAGGTCGAGCGCGAAGCCCTCGTTCCGACGGCCGAAGACGTCGATCGCGGTGAGGTCACGGTCGCCGTCCACCAGCGCGTGCAGCTCCTCGGCCAGCGTCTCGCTGTCGCTCCGGCCCCAGAGGGAATCGATGGTGCGGAGATAGATCCGTCCGCGCTCCGTCACGTCGCGCTCGAGGGCGCGCTCGGAGAGCCTCGTGTCGAGCCACTGCGATCCCGCGAGCACCGTGACGACCGTCACCACGACGATCGCAATCAGCTGAAAACGCAGCGAACGATGCACCGGGTTCACGCTACCCGAAAGCGGCGTCCCCCGCGACCGGAGCGCCCGCAGGCTCGCGAGCGCGGCGCCCGTCACCAGGGCGGCATCGTCTCGATCACCGCGCTGCGCAGCTGCTCGACGTCGAACGGCTTGTCGAACACGGCGGCGGCGCCGAGCTCGCGCCCCTCGGCATGCGTCGCCTCGTCCCCGAACGCGGTGATCAGAATGACGGGTGTCGCGCAGCTCGCACAGCGGAGGATGGCGAGGACGTCGAGACCGCTCAGGCCCGGCATCCGGATGTCCGCGACGACCAGGAACGCGTCCGCCCGCTCGCGACGGATGGTCAGGGCAGTCTCGACGCTGGCGAGCAGCGCCACGCCGTCCGCGGCCTCGACGACCTCGTAGCCTTCGCGTTCCAGCACGGACGCGATGAGTCCCCGGAACGCCGTATCGTCCTCGGCGAGGATGACGAGCCGCCGTGCGGACGGGGGGGCGTCGGTGTCGCGCTTGGTGATTTCTTGCGCCATGCATGGCGCACTTGCACGAGGCGTACCGGACGATCGCCTCGACGGCGCGAGACCTGGCGACGCGCGCACCTCCCGCGCCGTGCTCTACGGCGCGGCCGTTCGCCACACTCTGAGGCAGGATGGCGCCTCACCGCTAGGCATCCGAAGCGGCGCTGGACGCGGCGCCGGCGCGGGTCGGCGGCACCCACCTTGCTACCGCGGCATGGCCGCTCCGCCGCTTCACGCGCTCCGCCGGCGACGGACGGTCCACGGAAACGCGACGCGCACCGGCAGGATCCGTTCTCGCCGCCGCTCGGCTTCGAGATTCCGGACACGCGCTTCGAGCAGGTCGGCCAGTGCGACGATGCCGACGAGCTTTCGTCCCGCGTCGTGCTCGACCACGGGAAACCGAGTGAGCCCGGTCGCGGCCATGCGGTATGCGACCACGCGGAGCGGCTCGTCCGGGTACGCGACCACCGGGTTCGGCTCGACGAGCTCGGCGATCGGACGCCCCGGCGCGGTCGTCGCCGCGGCTTCGAGCGCATCGCGCCGCACGACGCCGACCAGGCGGTCATCGGCGTCGACCACGGGATACAGGCGTTGACGACGGGAGGCGATGTCCGGCGGCTGGAGGACGCCGTTCGCCATGGCGGCTGCGGGCAATGCCACGACGTTCCGCCGCATCACCTCGCGTACGAAGAGGATCTCGAGCGGGTCGATCGCGTACTCCCGGCTGACGTGGTAGCCGCGCCGCGCCACCTTCTCGGTGAGGATCGAGCGCCGGAGCAGCAGCACCGTGAAGCCGTGGGCGATCGCGACGGCGACGAGGAGGGGCAGCATGGCATTCACGTCGTGCGTCAGCTCGAGGGCGAAGACGACTCCGGTGAAGGGAGAACGCATCGTCCCGCCGAGGATCGCGCCCATGCTGACGAGCGGCCAGAAGCCGACGCCCTCGGCCGGGAGGATCGTCGCGAGCGCACCGCCGAGCGCCCCGCCCATCAGCAGGAGCGGGGCGAGCACGCCGCCCGACGTCCCGGAGCCGAGCGACACGCTCCAGATGATCCACTTGACGACCAGGATGCCGACGATCACGCGCCGCGGGACGTCGCCCGTCAGGAGCGCGCCGATCGTGTCGTAGCCGACGCCGAGCGCCTCGGGAAAGAAATAGCCGCCGATCCCGACCACGAGCCCGCCGAAGGCGGGCCACCACATCCAGTGGATCGGGAGGAGCCGGAAGGCGTCCTCGGCGGCGTAGACGCTGAGGGTGAGGAGCGCCGACAGGCCACCCGCGAGGAGGCCGGTGAGCGCGCAGCCGAGGAGCCCGCTCGGCCCGATGAAGATCGGATGCGGCGGCGTCGGGAAGAGCGGCCCGAGGCCGATGATGTAGCGCCGCGCGGCGGCGGCGGTCGCGCTCGCGAGCGCGACCGGGACCATGCTTCGCGGCTTCCACTCGAAGAGGAGCAGCTCGACGGCGAGGAGCACCGACGCGACCGGGGCGGCGAAGGTCGCCGACATCCCGGCCGCGGCGCCCGCGACGAGGAGCGTCTTCCGCTCGGCGCTGGTCAGGTTGAAGAGCTGGGCGATCAGCGAGCCGAAGGCCCCGCCCGTCATGATGATCGGGCCCTCGGCGCCGAACGGACCGCCGCTTCCGATCGAGATCGCGGCCGATACGGGCTTCAGCAGGGCGACGCGCGGCTCGACCCGGCTCCCGGTGATCAGGATCGACTCGATCGCCTCGGGGATCCCATGGCCGCGGATGCGTTCCGAGCCGTAGCGCGCCATGACGCCGATGACCAGCGCGCCGATCGCCGGCACGACGATCTCGAGGAGGCCGAGCTGGTTGCCCGCGGGCGACACGAGCGTCGTGTCCCATCGCTGGAAGAAGAACAGGTTCGTGAAGAGCCCGATCAGGCGGAGGAGGCCGAGTGCGACGTATGCCCCGAGGACGCCGATCGCGATCGCCGCGAGCGACATCGGGATCATCCGCCAGGTCGCGGTGAAGTCGCCGAGCTCGCCGGCCGGATCGTGGTCCTCGCGCGCGAGAGTCCCCGTCTGCTCGTGGAGGTCGGTCACCCGTCCCATGACCTCATGCCGCCGCGGTCGGGCGACGGCGCCTCCGGCTCGATGCGCCGGCGACCACCGCGGTCAGCGCGTCGAGCAGCGCGGGCGCGACGGCGCGCAACTCCGCGCGATGGGAGAGGGAGAGACGCGTGAGGAGGCGGTCGCCGCGCCGCGTGAGCCGGACGAGGACCTGCCGGCGGTCGGCAGCGTCGCGATGCCGCCGGACGAGCCCGCGGGCCTCCATCCGGTCGACGAGCTCGACCGCGCTATGGTGTCGGACGTGCAGGCGGTCGGCGATCTCGCCGATCGTCGGACGGCGGTCCGCGGGCAAGCCGCGGACGGTCAGGAGGAGCTGATGCTGCCGCGGCTCGAGCCCCGCCCTGCGGGCGACCTTTTCGCTGAACCCGAGGAACCGTCGGAGCTCGTGCCGGAACCCGGCGAGCGCGCGGTATTCCCCGTCCGTGAGCGTCCCGGTCGGCACCCCGTAGTTATATCGTGTCCCGATATGAATGCCAGTGCCCGCGACGGCGACGCCGTGCGGATCGTTCCGGCCGCCGCCGGCTTGCCGCTCGCGCACCCCGGGCGTAGATTTTTTCGAGATTGGGTGCCGGCTCACGTGACCGCATCGCAGACCGCTCCGTCGACCCGCCTGCAGTTTCTCGACGCATGCCGTGCGCTCGCCGTGCTCGCCATGCTGTTCGCCAACATGATGAACGTCTTCCTCCATCGAGTGCCGGAGGTGCTGTCCCACAACGAAGGCGACCGGCTCCGGCTGTTCGATTTTCCAGCCCCGATGTTCCAGTTCCTCATCGGCGTCTCGCTCGTCCTGTTCCTTCAAAAGCGCGGCGTCCGCGGGCTCCGGCCGCTCGTCGCGCAGGGTACCGCCGTGCGTCGCTTCGTGCTGCTGATCCTGCTCGGGATCGCGCTCGACTGCTTCGGAAGCCTCAAGTCGTCCCCGCAGTGGGGCGTGCTGCAGACGCTCGGGCTCGGAGGCGTCGCGGCGACGCTGCTCGCCTACCTCCCCGACTCGATCGTCGGTGCCGTGGCGGTCGCCGTGCTGGTCGTCTTCTCGGGGGCGTTCAACGGCGAAGTCCACCACAGCCCGCTCGCGGCGCTGGCGTTCGTGCCACTGACGCTCGGCGGCGTCCTCGTCGGGCGTGGGCTCGCGACGCGTGCGTGGCGAGGAGCGTTCGAACGCCGCGCCGGGCTGGTCGTAATCGGTGGCCTCGCCGTCGCGGCGGCCGCCCGCGCGGCGGGGATCCCGTTCAACAAGGTCCTCGGCACCTCGAGCTTCGTCGCGCTCGCGAGCGCCGTGTCCGCGGCACTCCTCCTCGGGACGGCGGCGCTCGAGCTCGCGGGCTTCGAATTTCCGGCGTGGCTGCTCGCCGTCGGCAGCAACGCGCTGACGGCGTGGGTGCTCCAGTACCTGCTCGTCTACTACCCGGCCTGGCTCGTCTTCCCGGCGTGGCGCCGCCTCCCGATGGTTCCCGGGATACTTGCGGCGGTCGTCGTCCTGATCGTCTTGAGCCTGATCACCGTGCGGCTCGGACGCCGAGGCATCCGCATACCGATTTAGGCGACCCGAGACACATGTCTCGGGTCGGGATCGGAGGCGAGCGTGAGGCGTTCACGTCACGCGCGGCCGTCGTGCCGCGGCCGGCAGAAGCCGGCGCGGCATGCGGACACGCGCGCAGACGGAAGACCGGAGGTGCGCGTCGCGACGCGCTCTGTGTCAAGCCGTGGCGCGGCCGGCGGTGTCGGCCGTGCTGCGGGCGGGCGTGGATTCGGGGCGGTGGTCGATCGAGAATGTCAGGTGCGGGTAGGACTTCGGGAGGCGCATGAGCGTCGCGACCATGACGCCGGTCGAGAGGCGGTCGAGCCACGAGGACGTGGGCCATCCGAAGTGGACGTGGACGTCGCGGCCATCGAGCTCCTCCTGGAGGAGCGCGAGGAGCGCGCTGATGCTGCGGAGCAGGCTGCCGCCCTGGATCGAGAACCGGTAGTGGCAGGGCGCGGACTTCGGTGGGATCGTCTGGCGCGGCGAGAAGAACGTGACGAACACCGCGCCGGGCGTGTCGCCGATGTCGACCTCGCCCGGACGCTGGAAGTAGACGTGCAGCGGACCGTCGACCTCACCGAGCGCGAGCAGCATCTCCATCGGATAATCGCTACGGCGGCGTTCCTTCGCCTCCGGCCCGTAGCGTCGTGAGAGCGGGATGCCGAAGAGCAGAAGCAGGGTGACGACGCCGGCCCACAGCCCGAGACCGTACGGCTTGTGGGACGCGAGGTAGACGAAGCACGCGATCAGCAGCGCCTCGAGGACGAGCGTCCCGGCGCGCGACGTGTAGTACTCGCGGATCTCCTTCGTCCCCTGGAAGTAGCGGTAGATCAGCAGGCAGCCGATGTTGATGCAGAAGCTCGCGAGGAGCCCGATCGCGTACATGTCCGCGAGGATCGACTGCGACCCGCGCGTGATGACGATGATCCCCGTGTAGAGCACCGCGTTCAGGATGTGGACGCGGTAGAGCGAGGCGCGGCGGTTCGTCGCGATCAGCCAGTTGAAGTTGTAGCGATGCGCGACCCGCTCGAGCAGCTCGCTCGACGCGACGTACGCGGTGTTCACCGCCATGATCAGGATGATGCTCCCGAGGACGCCGACGAGGACGCCGAACGGGACGTTCCCGACGACGGTCGCCCAGTGCGTGATCAGGTCCTCCTCGTGATGCCGGAAGTCGAGCGGCGCGGAGAGGACGAGCGCCGACATGAGCGGCGTGACGATCCCGACCGTCAGCGCGAGGAACCAGTACGCCTTCGAGATGTCCCGCCAGCCCTCGACGAGCCCGGCGGTCTGGATCACGGACTCGATGCCCGAGTAGGCGAGCACGCAGAACGCGATGCCGGTCGTGATCGTCGCGAAGGCGTGCGCCGGGCCGTGGTGGCGGAGGTCCTGCACGACGCTCGCGCCGCTGTCGTAGATGACGTGCGGGCTCGACGGATCCATGTGGAGGATGCCGAGCGCGACCAGGTTCATCAGCACGAACGCCGCGGCGACGAAGATCCAGAACGTCACGCGCGCGTTCTCGCGGATGCCGAGGATGTTGAGCCCCGCGACCGCCCAGATGATCCCGAGGATGAGCGCGCCCTCGGCAACCGGGCCCATCGGCAGGAACGCCGTCCCGTTGTAGACCGCGCTCACGGTCGAGATGCACGCGGTCAGGATGTAGTCGACCATGATCGACGCGACCGCCACGAACGACGCGACCGGGCCGAGCACGAGGTACGAGAACGAGTAGACCCCGCCGCCACGGATGTCGCGCCGCTCGAGGATCTGCGCGATCTCGACCATGCGCGTCGACAGGACCCGCATGACGAGCGACGTGACCGCGATGAAGAAGATCGCCTTGGTCGCGATGAACCGGTGCGCTTCCGCCGGCACGTAGAAGATGGACGTGAGCTCGTCCATCAGCGTGATCAGGCCCGCGGCGAACCAGGTGAGGTACCACTTCCCGCCCTTCGGGAAGCCGAGCAGGTTCGGGCGCAGGACGAGCGTCCCGAAGACGGCGAGCAGCGCGACGTTCAGCCAGAAGAGGGTGAGGAACGTCATGCGAGCTCCGCCGCCTCGAAGAGCTGATCGAGTGCCGCGATCCCCTGGGCGCGCGTGCCGTCGACGGCGGCGAGCCCGCGCGCGTTGCCGGCGGGCAGGAGGCAGCGCCGGAAGCCCTGCCGCGCCGCCTCGCGGACGCGCGACTCGGCGCGACCGACGGCGCGCACCTCGCCCGTGAGCCCGACCTCGCCCCAGACGACGACGTCCGCCGGCAGCGGCCGCCCGCGTGCGGCCGACGCGACCGCCGCGACGATCGCGAGGTCGGCCGCGGGCTCGTCGATCCGGAGGCCACCCGCGACGTTCAAGAACACGTCCTGGTCGTGGAACGGCATCCGCATCCGCTTCTCGAGGACGGCGAGCAGCAGCGCGACCCGCCCCGGGTCGAGTCCGATCGCCGTCCGACGCGGCATCGCGAGCCCGGAGCGCGACACGAGCGCCTGGATCTCGACCAGCACCGGACGGCTTCCTTCGAGCGTCGCGAGCACCGCCGAGCCCGGCGCGTCGACCGGGCGCTCGGCGAGGAACGCCGCCGACGGGTTCGCGACCTCGCGGAGCCCGTCCTCGGCCATCTCGAAGACGGCCACCTCGTTGGTCGAGCCGAAACGGTTCTTCACGGCGCGCAGCACGCGGAGGGCGTGGGCGCCGTCTCCCTCGAAGTAGAGCACGGTGTCGACGAGATGCTCGAGGACGCGCGGTCCGGCGAGCGTCCCTTCCTTCGTCACGTGCCCGATCAGGAAGCACGCGACGCCGCTCGCCTTGCAGCGTGAGACGAGGAGCGCCGCCGACTCGCGCACCTGTCCGACGCTGCCCGGCGCGGATCCGAGCGCGGCGGTCGCGAGCGTCTGGATCGAGTCGACGACCACGGCCGCCGGCCGGGTGCTCTCGATGAGCGCGGCGACGGCTTCCGCGCCCGTCTCCGGGACGATCAGCACGCCCGCTTCGGTCATGCCGAGGCGATCGGCGCGCAGCCGGACCTGCTCCGGCGACTCCTCGCCCGCCACGTAAAGGACGGGCAGCCCCTGTCGCGCGAGCGCGCCGCACGCCTGGAGCGCGAGCGTCGACTTGCCGATCCCGGGATCGCCCCCGACGAGGACGACACTTCCCTGGACGAGCCCGCCGCCGAGCACGCGGTCGAGTTCGCCGAGCCCGGTCGCACGGCGGAGCGAGTCGGTCGCGGTGACCGCCGCGAGCGGACGAGGCACGGCACCAGACGGCGCCCGCCCGCGCGCGCGCGGGTCGGGCAACGCCTCTTCGACGAGGGAGTTCCACGCCTCACAGCCAGGACACTGACCGAGCCAGCGCGGTGCGGCGTGTCCGCACTGCTGGCAGACGAACGCCGAGCGACGGGCCTTGTCAACCATGCGCGTCTTCGGCGTTGACAATCGACTGTGCGCCCAGCATGACGGCCCAGTGTTGCTCGACGCCGAGCTGGCCGCGCTCGAGGACGCCGGCCTCCGCCGCCGGCTCCGTCCGCTCGCGAGCGCATCCGACGCGGAGGTCGTGGTCGACGGGCGCCCGGTCCTCCTCCTCTCTTCCAATAACTATCTCGGCCTCGCGACCCACCCGGCCGTCGTCGCTGCGGCCCGTGCTGCGCTCGAGCGCTGGGGATGCGGCGCCGGCTCGTCGCGTCTGATCGCCGGACATCTCGAGCTGCACGCCGCCGTCGAGGCGAAGCTCGCCGCCTGGAAGGGGACCGAGGCGGCGCTGCTCTTCCCGTCCGGCTACCAGGCGAACGTCGGCGCGATCACGACGCTCGTCGGCGCGAGCGATCACGTCTACAGCGATGCGCTGAACCACGCGAGTATCATCGACGGGTGCCGGCTCTCGCGCGCCGACGTCCACGTCTATCCTCACCGCAACATCGAGGCCCTGGAAGGGGCGCTCGCCGCCACGCCACGCACGGGGCGGCGCCTCATCGTGACCGACTCGGTCTTTTCCATGGACGGCGACCGCGCCCCGCTTCCGGCGCTCGTCGCGCTCGCGGACCAATACCACAGCTGGCTGATGGTAGACGAGGCCCACGCGGCAGGTATCCTCGGTCCGCGCGGCGCCGGCCTCGCCGACGCGGACGGCGTGGCGTCGCGGATCGACGTCCACGTCGGCACGCTCGGGAAGGCGCTCGGCGGCGCCGGCGCCTATATCGCCGGATCGCATGCGCTCATCGATCTGCTCGTGAACCGCGCGCGGAGCTTCATCTACACGACGGGCATCGCGCCGGCGACCGTCGCCGCCGCCGGCGCCGCACTCGACGTGGTCGCCGCGGAGCCCGAGCGACGCGCGACGCTCCTCGCGAACGCCGCGTTCATCCGCGATGGGCTCCGCGCGCTCGGCCTCGACGCCCGCGGCGACACGCACATCGTCCCGCTGGTCATCGGCGACAACCGCCGCGCGCTCGCCGTCGCCGACGCCCTCCTCCGCCGCGGCATCCTCGCGCATGCGATCCGTCCGCCGACCGTCCCGCCGGGCACCGCACGCCTTCGCGTGACGCCGATGGCGACGCACACGGCGGAGCAGCTCGCGCGCGCGGTCGACGCGTTCTCCGGCGCCGCGCGGGAGACGGGGCTCCTTCCATGACCGACGCCGCGACGCTCGTCGCCTGGGATCATCGCCACCTCTGGCACCCGTTCACGCAGATGACGGACTGGCTCGCGGACGAGCCGCTCGTCATTGCGGAGGCGGAGGGCTGCACGCTCGTCGACACGCGCGGGCGCCGCTACCTCGACGGCGTGTCGTCGCTCTGGTGCAACGTCCACGGGCACCGTCACCCCGCGCTCGACGCCGCGCTGCGCGAGCAGCTCGGACGCGTCGCGCACACGACGCTCCTCGGGCTCGGCAACGTGCCGTCGATCGAGCTGGCGCACGCCCTCGTCGCGGTCGCGCCGCCGGGTCTCACGCGCGTCTTCTACTCCGACGCGGGCGCGACCGCGGTCGAGGCGGCGCTCCGGATCGCGCTCCAGTACCAGCAACTCCGCGGCGAAACCGCGCGGACGCGCTTCGCGTCGCTCGAGGAAGCGTACCACGGCGACACGCTCGGCGCGGTCGGCGTCGGGTGGTCGGAGACCTTCCACCGGTTCCTCGCGGGCGCCGTGACGCCGGCCGTCCGACTGACGCCCCCGCACGTCTTCCGCTGGCAGCGCGGCATGGACCCGGAGGCCGCGCTCGCCGCCGCGCTCGACGCCGCCGACCGTACGCTCGCGACGCACGGACCGACGCTCGCTGCGGTGATCGTGGAACCGCTCGTCCAGGGCGCCGCCGGGATGTGGATCCACCCGCCGGCGTATCTGTCCGCGCTCCACGCCCTCGCCCGTCGCCACGGCGCGCTCTTCATCGCCGACGAGGTCGCGACCGGCTTCGGACGGACGGGACGGCTCTTCGCCTGCCAGCACGCGGGCGTGACGCCCGACCTCCTCTGCATCGCGAAGGGCCTCAGCGGCGGCTATCTCCCGCTCGCCGCGACGTTCGCGACCGAAGAGGTGTTCTCCGCGTTCCTCGGCCCCTACGAGGAGTTCCGCGCGTTCTTCCACGGCCACACCTTCACGGGAAACCCGCTCGCCTGCGCCGTCGGGCTCGCGAGTCTGCGGCTGTTCGAGGAGGAGCGGACGCTCGAGCGGCTCGCGCCGAAGATCGCCCGGCTCCGCGAGCGGCTCGCGACCGACGTCGCGCCGCTCGCGCACGTCGGCGAGGTGCGGCAGCAGGGCGTGATGGTCGGGATCGAGCTGGTTGCCGATCGCGGGCGACGGACGCCGTACCCGCCCGCGGTCCGCATCGGACAGCGCGTCGTCCGCGCGGCGCGGACGCGGGGCGTCGTCATCCGTCCGCTCGGGAACGTGATCGTGCTGATGCCGCCGCTCGCGATCACGCCCGCGGAGCTCGACCTCCTCGTCGACGTCGCGCGCGATTCCATCCGAGACGCAACCGAATGACGGCGCTCTTCGTCACCGGCACCGACACCGGTGTCGGGAAGACGTTCGTTGCCTGCGCGCTCGCCCTGGCGCTCCGGCGGCACGGGCGACGCGTCGCGGTCATGAAGCCGGTCGAGACCGGCGTCGACGGCGAGCCGGAGGACGCGCTCCGGCTTCGTGCGGCCGCCGGCGACCCGGCATCGCTCGCCGACGTCTGTCCGTACCGGCTGCGCGCGCCGCTCGCGCCCGCGATCGCGGCTCGCCTGGAGCACACGATGATTGACGTCGACCGCCTCGTCGCCCTGATCCGCCGCCGCGCGGATGCCGCCGACGTCCTCCTCGTCGAGGGGGCCGGCGGACTCCTGGTCCCGGTGCACGGGCGGACGACCTGGGCGGAGGTTGCGGAGCGGGTCGGCTTTCCGCTGCTGCTCGTCGGCGCGAACCGCCTCGGCACGATCAACCACTGCGCGCTCACGGCGCGCGTCGCGGCGACGGCGGGGCTGTCGGTCGCTGGGTTCGTGCTTTCCCAGCCGGCGCCCCAGACGGACGAATCCAGCAGCTCCAACGCGGCCGCGGTCGCCGAGTTCACGGGGCTTCCGTGCTGGGGCATCGTGCCGCATCTGCCGTCGCCCGAGGACGCCGTCAGTTTTTTGGACGTCGACCGCGCGCTCCTCTGATCGCGTCGTCTTGAGACTCCGGGAACCGCTCCGGATGATGATTCGGGATCACGCGGTTGGGAGGGGTCATGACGAGGATGATGCGGTTGGTGGTGGTGGGCGTCGTGGTGAGCGGGCTCCTCTGCCCGCTCGAGGCGGCGGCGAAAAAGAAGAAGAAGGGGCACAAGCCGACCGCCTGTCCCGGCGGGCGCTACCTCGTGCAGGGCGATCCGTTGATCGCCGGCGCCATGGGGACCGACGCCGTCGTGCTCGCCGGATCGAACGTCTCGATCGCGAGCGGCTGCGACGACGTGAAGGCGAAGGTCAAGGCGACCAAGAAGGGCACCATCGTCGCCGCGCACTGGAAGTCGTGCAGCGGCATCACGGGGCCCGCCGTCCTGAAGGCGAAGCTGAAGGCAGGGAGCTGCACGGCCCTCGCCGGCGCGTTCAAGGCGAAGAAGGCGAAGATCAAGCGGCGCTTCACCGCCGCCGTCCAAGCCGCCCCCGCCTTCGCCACCGGAGCGTTCTCGGACGCGCCGCTCACGCAGAACACGGTCGGGCCGGCGGGCGGGACGATCGCCGTGACGGATCCGTCGAGCCCGCTGAACGGCCTCGCGATCGTCGTCCCCGCGGGCGCGGTCAACGAGACGATCACCTTCACCATCCGCTTCGCCGACATCACCGGCGCGTCGGGACTTCCCGCCGAGGCCGGGACGACGAGCAAGATGATCCAGATCCAGACGGACGGCTCCGACGCCTGGAACCAGTTCCGGCTGTTCAGCCATCCGATCAAGGTGACGCTGCCGTACACAGCGCCGACCGACGGCGAGGAGAGCGTCCGCTTCTACGTCGTCGGCGCGGACGGCGTGCTCGAGCCTGCGGGTCTGCTTTCGCAGGACATGACCAACAAGACGATCACGTTCTTCACGCGCACGTTCGCCGACACCGCGCCGGCGACGCGGCTCACGGGCCTCTCCACGGGCTCGAGTACGGGCAGCATCCGGCCGCGCGTCGTATCGTCCTATGCCGGGTTCGTCGGCATCGGCGTCGGCCGGCTGTTCAGCTCGTGGCTGAACGGCGGCACGCACATCAACAGCGGGTTCCTCGCGTCGGTGAACGGCTGGTACATCCCGAACTACGGCTCGTACTACAAGGCGTCGCGCGGCGGGAACTGCTTCGGCTTCGTCGGCGCGGCCAAGTACTACTACAAGAGGGGCTTCACCCCCGGCCTCCACGCGAACTACCACGACCCGAACGACACGCAGACGTGGGCCGACGACGCGACCGCGATCGAGTTCACGTCGCGCGTCCACAACGCCCTCATCGACATCTGGCAGAGCTTCATCACCGGCGAGGTGAACCAGCAGACTCCGTCGTCGCTCGGCGTCGCGCTCTCGCTCGTCGGCGCGCTCTACGTGACCGGCGCGCCGGCGCTGCTCTACATCCAGCAGGCGATCGCGCCCGCCGGCGGTGGGCCGACCATGTTCTCCGGCGCGCATGCGATCTCGACGTACCGCGCCGACATCGCCCCGGGCGGCACGATCACGTTCTACCTCTACGACCCGAACTTCCCCGGCGACGACACGCGGCGCCTCACGTACTCGCTGACGACCGGTTTCTCGCAGTATCTGTCCGGGACGAACGCCGGCAACAGCGCGTTCAAGTACAACTACTTCCACCACGTCGGGTACAGCGTCGGCCTCACCGACGCGATCCTCGACGGCATCAAGCAGAGCGCCGACGCCAACTTCAGCGGCGACTCCGTGTTCCCGAAGATCACGATCACGTCGATCACCGGCGCGAACAACGGCGAGACGGTCTACGACATGGCCTCCGGCCAGGCGATGGAGGGCACGACCAGCAACGGCGAGCACAAGTTCATCACCAACGACAACGCCGTTCGCGTCACGGGCACCGTCCTCGGCGGTCTCGCGCAGGCGCAGTGCTGCGTCGTGAACAACCTGAACATCTTCGTGAGCAACAACCTCTTCTTCAGCGGCGTGAACAACGGCGTCGGCACGGGCGACGGGACGTTCGGCTTCATCGTCCCGGTCGCGCAGGGCGAGAACGACTTCGTGCTGATGGCGTCCGACCAGATGCACCCGTGGTCCAACTGGGCGGGCTTCTACCGAAACGTCATTGAGTCGAAGTTCTCGCCGGCCGCACTCACCGTGACGCTCGACTGGGATCAGGACGAGAGCGACGTCGACCTCTACGTGAAGGAGCCCGACGGCACCGGGACGACCGGCGACACCGTGTACTATCGGAACCGCAAGGGCGCCGACACGGCGCACCCGTATCTCGACTTCGACAACACGACCGGCTTCGGCCCCGAGCACTACATCGCGGTGAACGGCATGCGGACGCTCTACACGGACATGACCGAGGCGCCGAACCTCTACGGCGACTACACCGTCAAGGTGCACTACTACGCCGACCACGACGACGACACGATGAACGACCAGCCGATCAGCTGGCACGTCGGGTACCGGTACCTCGCCTTTTGCCCCGATCCGTGCACCTCGCCCGAGGACACGGGCTTCTGGGTCGAAGGCTCGGCCGACGGGAACCTCTCGACGGCGACCGCCGGCGTCGGCTGCTGCGACATCACCCACACCGGCCCGGACTGGTCGTTCCCGATCTCGATCCACTATCCGCAGCCGGATCCCGCGGACTACAACATCCCGAATCCCCCGGGGGTGATGCTGCCTTGAAGCTCGCACTCGTCGTCGTGACGCTCGGCTGCGGCGTGGTCGCCGCAGCCGAGAGCGGCGTCGTCGCGGCGGTCGACGCGGTGCGCGCGGGGAGCGCGTCGCCGCAGATGATCCGCATCGTCTACGACGAGGAGGACCCGCCGACCCGCACGATCGCGATCGCCGTCGGGAACGACGGCACCGCGACCATCACCACGTCGATCGTGAAGCGCGACTGTCCGCGCCCCAGCTTCGCCGATTGCTGGGATCGCACGGTGCGCACCACCCAGCTCGGGTCGGAGGCGCATCGACGCCTCGTCGCCGCCGTCGACGCGCGCGGGCTCGCGAAGCTGCCCCACGAGGCCGCGGTCGCGCCGGGCGCGGCGCGCGTGTCGCTGACGATCGATGCGGGCACCGCCGGTCGCCTCGACGTCCGGTGCAGCCGGGACACCGCGGAGCGCGCGCCGACGTTCGCCCGGCTTCGCGACGACCTGCTCGCACTCGGCGCCGGCGCGAATCGCTCACCGTGAGTCGAGGACGACCGGCATCCCCGCCGACGGCGCGAACGTGACCGTCCGCCGGACGACGTGGACGTCGCTTCCCGGCGCCGGACGGAGCGCGGCGCGCGACAGCACCTCCGCGAGCACGATCTTCATCTCGTAGGTCGCGAAGGCGGCACCGAGGCAGCGGCGGACGCCGCCGCCGAACGGGAAGAACGCGTAGGGGCTCGGCCGCGTGCCGAGGAAGCGCTCCGGGAGGAAGCGCTCCGGATCGGGCCACACGTCGGGCCGGTGGTGCGTCAGGTAGATGCACGGCGACGCGACCGATCCCGCGGGCAACAGGTGCCCGCCGATCCGCGTCGGGACCTGCAGGCGGCGGCCGACGTTCGGAACGACCGGCTTCATGCGCGCCGTCTCCTTGATCACCGCGTCGAGATACTCGAGCGCGGCGATGTGACGCGCCTCCACCGGCTCGTCGCCGACGACGCGGGCGAGCTCGGCGCGAAGCTTCTCGAGGACGTCCGGCCGCGCGAGGACGTGATGGAATGCCCAGGCGAGCGAGGTCGCCGTCGTCTCGTGGCCGGCGAGGAGGAGCGTCACCATCTCGTCGCGCAGGGCCTGGTCGTCCATCGCCGTACCGTCGTCGTAGCGCGCGTCGATCAGCATCGAGAGGATGTCATCCCGACCGGCCGTGCCTTCGGCGCGCCGGCGGGCGATCGCGGCATAGAGCAGCTCGTCGACGCCGCGCGCGTGGCGGACGAAGCGTCCGCCGGGTGAGAGCGGGCCGAGGTCGGCCTGGAGCCATGGCACGAACAAGACGACCCCGAGCGGGCCCGTGACGTACGCAATCAACGCGAGGAGTCGCGCGCGGAGCCGCACGAGCTCGGCGCCGTCGTCGAACCCGAAGACCGTCCGGAGGATCACGTCGAGCGTGATCGCCTGCATCTCGCGATGGATCGGGAACGGCCGGCCGACCGGCCAGGTCGCGATCGCCCGGGCGGTGATCTCGCGCATGACGCGCGCGTAGAGCTGCATGCGCTCGCCGTGGAACGCCGGCAGCATGAGTCGGCGTTCGCGCAGATGGCGTGCGCCGTCGAGCATCAGCAGCGAGTGCTGCCCGAGCATCGGCGCGAGGTCGACGTTCGCTTCGCCGGCGCGGTGCGTCTCCGGGTCGCCGGTGAAGATGTCCTTGATCGCGTCGGGATCGCTGAAGAAGACGAGCGGGGGAGTCCCGGGAAGCCGCACGGTGAAGGGATCACCGTAGCGACGCGCGCAGTCTTCGAGGAACGCGACCGGACGGAACCCGGAACGAAGCAGCTGGACGAGCGCGGGGGCCGTAGGGCCCGGCGGGAGCTCCGGCGCGCTCGATGGCGATGGGTCGGCCGGGACGTCGAGCGTCGCGAGCGAGACGGCGGCTTCCATCACGCCGCCACCGGCTCGCGATCGTTCCGGGACGCGACCGGACGAAGCGGGCGGAGGCGGCTCGGGCGTCCGGGAACGTCGAAGACGTCTGCCGGCCCCTCGACGCCGAGGACCGCGCAGAGGCCGCCGAGCACCGCGATGACGAGCCCGCTCCATACCGCGAACAGCACCGTCGGGTTCAGCACGACGCCGAGGGAACCGCCGGTGATCGCTGCCGTCGTCATGATCGTCGTGGGGTCCATCGTGGTCACCTCCTGCGGGACCCGAAGAGCAGGCGACGTGCCAGCCCGGCGCCGCATCAGACAGCTCGTCTTTCCGTGGGATACCGGCTTCGTTGCTTTCGCGACCGCATTCCGCCTAGTGCAAGGGGTGCATGGCCCGGAGGGCACCGGGGCGGGGCCGCATAGGCCGCTTGCACCGACCGCCTAAACGGTTGGGCACCCGCCGCGGAATCGCCTGGCGGGCCGCGCCCGGGCACGAGCCGTCGGCTGGCACTCCGCTTGCGGAGCGTTGATCGATGGCCGTCACGGACTCGCCGACCTACGCCCTGATCGTGGCCGGCGCGTACTGCATTCCGGGTCTCGTGTGGGCCGTCCTCGCCCAGGTCACGTGGCCCGGCCTTCGCGACTGGAAGACCAAGACCGCGTTCTTCCGGCTCCTCCCGATCCTCTCCGGATGCGCCGCGCTCCTCTACGCGTTGATGGCAGTCCTGGCGCTCGTTCCGGCCCCGCTCCACCACGCGCCCCCGCCGCCGCTCCGGGTCTTCTACGTCGTCTTCAACTTCTCTCACTTCGCGCTCGCGGCGGTCGGGATCCACGTCGTCCGCGTCTTGCCGCTCCGCGAGGAGCCACCCGGACGGACGTGGCTCACCGCGAACTACGGGATCGCCGCGCTCCTCGCATCGTTCGTCACGTACCTCGCGCTCGTCGGCGCGCCCACGAGCGTGGCGACGATATTCGTCATCCGGAACTCCTACGTCGTCGCGATGCTCGCGCTGATCGTCCGGCAGCTCGCGCGCTATGTCCGCCGCGGGGGCTGGCGCCCCGGCGGCCTCGCGGACGTCCGCACGACCGACCTCGTGCTGCTCGTCGGCGGCGTCGTCGGTGCGCTCGGCTGGGTCGCGCTCGCCGTCACGCGGCCCATGACGACGCCGGTCCCGCCGTGGCTCGTCGCGTACGACGTCGCCGTCGGGCTCGCGCTCGCCGCCCCGCTCGCGGTGCGCGTCCTTGGGGAAGTCGTCCGCCGCTTCCTCGTCGTCGCGACGATGACGCTGGTCGCGGGCGCGATCTACGTGAGCGGGCGCACCGTGGTGGCGTTCGCCGATCCGGAGCGACGCGCGCTCCTCGACGCCGGCATGATCCTCCTCCTCGTCCTCGCATTCGTCCCCGGGCAGGCGTTCCTCCGCGAGGCGATCGACTACCTGCTCTTCCGTCGCACGCGCCGGCGCCAAGAGGCGCTGCAGACCTGCCTCCACGGGCTCTCGCCCGAGCTCGGCCGCACCGAGTGCTGCCGGCTCGCGCTCGCGGAGCTCGTGCGCGTCCTCCAGCTTCGCGGCGCCGCGATCGTGTTCGACGACGAGGCGGCTCCCGTCGTCGCCGGCGCGCTCGCGGCGGACGGCATCGCGCGCGTCTGGCCGCGTTCGGAGACCGCCGCTCCCTTCCTGCCTGGCGCGCTCCTCGAGTACGAGCTGCGAAAGCTCCCCGACCCGCTGCGCGACGCCCTCATCGCCGCGCAGGTCGTCGCGATCGTCCCGATCGCGAGCCGGCGCCGCTCGTGGGGACATCTGTTCATCACCGCGGGCTTCCTCGGCGCCACGGGCGGCGACGAGGACGTGCGCGTGGTCCAGGCGTTCGCCGACGGCCTGGCGCGCGTCCTCGACACGGCGGAGCTCGTCGCCCGGACCGTTGCGGTCGAGCGCTCGCTCGCGCACGCGGAGAAGCTCGCGGCGATCGGCGAGCTCGCGGCCCGGATCGCGCACGAGATCCGGAACCCCGTGACCGCCGCGCGGAGCCTCGCCCAGCAGCTCGCCCGCGAGCCGGCCGCGCCGTTCGCCGCGGAGCACGAGCTGATCCTCGCCGAGCTCGAGCGCGTCGAGCGTCAGGTCGCGGCGCTCCTCCGCTTCGCCCGGCGCGAGGATTTCCGCTTCGCACCCGTCGACCTCGGGGCACTCGTGCGGGAGACGATCGACGGCTTCCGATCGCGGCTCGCCGCCGGCGGCGTCGCGCTCCAGGTCGACGCCGCACCCGGGATCACGGCGCGCGCCGACGCGGAGAAGCTGCGTCAGGTCGTCGTCAACCTGGTCGAGAACGCGATCGACGCGCTCGAGGTGGCCGACGGCACCCGCCGGCTGACCGTCACGGTCGGCCGCGCCAACGGTGCCGGCGTCGTGAGCGTCCGGGACACGGGCGGCGGCGTCCCTGCGGACGCGATCCCGCATCTCTTCGAGCCGTTCTTCTCGCTGAAGGCGCACGGGACGGGCCTCGGCCTCGCGATCGCGAAGCGGACGATCGAGGCACACGGCGGTCGCATCGTGGCGAGCGCACCGGCGGGCACCGGGATGGTGGTCGACGTCGAGCTCCCCCTCGCGGGGCGCGGATGAATCCGCTGAACGGTCCCGATCTCGTCGCCGCCGCTCTGTACACGCTGACCGCGCTCGTCTGGCTCTCGGTCACCGCGGTCTTCTGGAAGATGGACCGGCGCGCGCGGCCGCGGACCGCCGTCGTCCGCGCCACCGCGGCGCTGACCATGCTGATGACGTCCGAGTACTTCCTCGGCCTGCTCGCCGTCGCGATGCCCGAATCGCGGTCGACTGGTCGCTCCGTGCACATCGCTCGCGACGTCATCGACGTCATCGCGGTCGCCGTGCTCCGGCACGTCCTCGCGCTGGCGGCGATCCGCGAGCCACCGGCACGAAGCGCCTGGCTCGCCGTCAACTACGGCGCGGCGATCCTCGTCGCGATCGTGATCCCGTTCCTCCCTTCCCCCACGGTCGAGCAGACGTGGTTCGAGTCGCGGCTCGTCCTCGCCCCGTACTTCATCGTGATGCTCGGCCTCGCGCTTCGCGAGATGGTGCGGCTCGGCGGCCGGGGCCTCTGGCGCGCCGGCGGTCTCGGCGGGCTTCGTCGGGCCGACGCCGCTGTCCTGGGCACCGGACTGGTCGTGCTGGTCGTCGTCGCACTCGTCGTCGGCGCGGGCCGCTGGCGGGCGCAGACCGCCCTCCCGATGAGGCTTCTCGACGTCGGCATCGGGCTCGGCCTCGCGGTGCCGTTCGTCGTCCGCACACCGAGCGACATGCTGCCGCGTCTGCTGACGAATGGCACGATGATCGCCGTCGCCGCGGCGACGTGGGTCGGTGGACACGCGCTCGTGTCGGCGCGTCCCGCGCTGCGCGGGATCGTCGACGTGGTCGCCGTCCTTTTCCTCGTCGTGGCGCTGGGGCCGGGGCGCGCGTGGCTCAGCGCCGCGATCTACCACGTCGTCCTCCGCCGCGGCCGGGGCCGACGCGAAAAGCTCCGGGGATTCCTCTCGACGCTCTCGCCCGAGCTCGGCGTGGTCGAATGCTGCGAGCGCGCCGCGATGGCGCTCGGGCGCGAGCTGCGCCTTCCCGGCATGGCGATCCTGCTGCGGACCGGCGACGCGGCCGTGTACGGCAGCTTCGCGATCGCGCCCGTCGCCCGTGCGTGGCCGCGGGAGGTGGCGGACGACCTGCTGCCGACCCATCCCTTCGGGGCGCCGAACTTCTGGGATCTCCCGGTCTCGCTCCAGGACGCCCTCAACGAGTCGAACGTCGTGGGCGTCGTCCCGATCACGAGCCCGCGGGGTCCCTGGGGGCACCTCTTCGCCACCGCCGGCCACGTCGCCGCGATCTACACGGACGAGGACATCCAGACGTGCGTCGCTTTCGCCGATCAGCTCGCGCTCGTCCTCGACGCCGCGGAGCTGATCGCGCGTGCCGTCGCGGTCGAGCGGTCGCTCGCCCATGCCGAGAAGCTCGCGGCCATCGGCGAGACGGCGGCGCGGATCGCGCACGACATGCGGAACCCCGTCGCGGCGGCGCGGAGCCTCGCCGCACAACTCGCGCGCGAGCCGGGATCGACGTTCCGCGCCGAGCACGACGTCATCCTCGGCGAGCTCGAGCGCGTCGAGCGTCAGGTCGCCTCGCTGCTCCGCTTCGCACGGCGCGAGGAGCTGCACTGCGAACGGCTCGACCTCGGCGCGTTCGTCGCTGCCACGGTGGAAGCGTTCCGTGCGCGATGCGACGCTGCCCGCATCGCCCTCGACCTCGAGCTGCCGGAAGGGGTCACGGTGTCCGCGGACCGCGACAAGCTCCGTCCCGTGGTCGTGAACCTGCTCGAGAACGCGATCGACGCGCTCGGCGAGGTCGAGGGCCCCCGGTGCCTCTCGGTCACGGTCGCGAACGGCCACGCGACCGCGACCCTCAGCGTCCGCGACACCGGCCCCGGCGCACCGCCCGACGCCGTGCCGCGGCTGTTCGAGCCATTCTTCTCCCTGAAGGAGCACGGCACGGGGCTCGGTCTCGCGATCGCGAAGCACACGATCGAGGCGCACGGCGGCCGGATCGGCGCCGAGCGCGGCGCTCCGAGCGGCATGATCTTTCGGCTCGAGCTGCCCGCGGCGGGGCCGCGATGACGACACCGCCAGCGCAGCCGCTCGAGGCTGCAGCACTCTACTTCGTCCCGACACTCCTGTGGGCCGTCCTCTGCGAGCGCACCTGGTACTTCTCGCGCACGCGCCGGCCGCACAGCTGGTTCTTCCGGATGCTGCCGCTCGTCTCGGGCCTCATGGCGTTCCATCTCGCGCTGAACGCGCTTGGCTGCCTCGTCCCGCGCGAGATCTACGCGATCCGACCGCGGTGGTTGGTTCTCGGCCTCGTCCTGAACGACCTGAGCATCATCGCCACCGTCGCGCTCTTCCGCCACCTCCTCCGGTTCGTTCCCGGCGGGGGAGGACGGCCGACGCGGCTCTGGCTCGGCGCGAACTACGGCGCGGCGCTCGTCGTCGCGTGGCTCTGCCTGTTCCTCCCGAGCTTCATCCCGGGGGATACCTTCGATCGAAAGCTCTTCGTCTACGTCACCATCCTCCAGGTCTATACGGTCGGGATGTTCGGATTGATTGCGGCACAGGCGATCCGGGTCGCGCGGCGCGGCGTCTGGCGAC
>Ga0070741_10002700_pt1 | contig 46548 bp, 54 predicted proteins | sample Coa_R1_4_FD_66440 | JGI IMG/M metagenome (GOLD analysis project Ga0070741, IMG submission 66440) | Surface soil microbial communities from Centralia Pennsylvania, which are recovering from an underground coalmine fire - Coalmine... | ecosystem: Environmental > Terrestrial > Soil > Unclassified ... | reverse complement strand
CCGAAACGGCATCCAACCTCCCCTCTCCGAGAGACCTGAATGCCAATCTGAATGTGTCCACTATGTCCCCATACACCCGTCCACTATGTCCCCGGTCAGCACACCTGTCGAAGCACGGGGGCAGAGCGTGGGAAATCACGCCCGGAGGCTGAGCGCGTCCAACCTGACGCGCGGTATTACAAGACGCTGATAGACGTTCGGGCTATCTCGGCCACGGGCCAAGTTGTGAGCGGAAGCGCCGACAGGTGATGCTCGATGTGAGAACAACGCCGTTGAGGCGTTGCGCTTCACGGCATGTTGAAGCCTTGTGAGACAGCCCGCGGAATATGTCCGCCGCCGCGACCGTCTACCATTCTCCGTTGTCGAGGGGAGGGTTCGACCGCGCCATGAGAGATCTTCCTGCCTGCCCTGACCAGTTCGGTATTGAGATTGCCGCCGTTGCGTCAGCAGTGCCACAGTATTCGATCGATCAGGAAGCAGCCCGCGACATGGTCCTCCTGGCGGCACCCGGCTTCCACAGCCACGAGGCACTCTTCCTGAATACCGGCATCAAGACGCGCTACTCGTGCGTACCCCTCGACTGGCATCTCCAGGCGCCGAGCTGGGCGGCGCGTAACGCGGTCTTTCGTGACGCTGCCACCAATCTCCTGGAGCGCATCGCGCGCGACTGCGCTGACGGCGCCGGAATGGAGCTCGGCGATATCGAGGCGATCGTAACCGTATCGTCGACCGGATTGGCCGTCCCCAGCCTCGATGCGCTGCTCGCAAATCGGCTCGGACTGTCACCGAGCGTGGAGCGCCTGCCGATCTTCGGCCTGGGTTGTGCCGGCGGCGTGTCAGGACTAGCGCGCGCGGCCCGCCTGGCGCAATCTCTGCCGAGCGGCAATGTGCTCCTGCTCGTGGTCGAGTTGTGCACGATCAACTCTCGTTTGGACCACACCATCAAGAACTTCATTTCCACCGCCCTATTTGGCGACGGTGCGGCCGGCCTGATCTTGCGGCGAGCCTCGGACGTAACGTCCCTGCCCCGCGTCCTCGCAGTCGGCGAGCACATGTGGGCCCGGACCGAGGACATGATGGGTTGGTCGATCGAGGATGACGGCTTCGGGGTGGTGCTCAGCCCCGACATCCCCAAATGTGCGCGCTATCAGCTGAGGCCGGCGTTGGACACCTTTCTCGCCCGCCACGGCCTCGTCCTGGACGACCTCGATGGCGTCATCATGCATCCGGGCGGACGCAAGGTGCTCGAGTCCGTCGAGGCTGCCCTGGACCTGCCGCGACAAACCTTCCAGCACGCTTGGGACGTGCTGGCCGATTACGGAAACATGTCCGCCCCGACCGCTCTGTTCGTGCTCGAACGCACGATAGCGGCTGGCGCCACTGGCCTACAGCTCATGGCTGCTTTTGGGCCGGGGTTCACGATCTCCTTTGCCCTCTTGCATCTCTGAAGGCGGCGAGGCTTCTCCCGTCTGCACCCGGAGCGCCCATGCTTGAAGCATCTGCCGGCGCCGGCATCGCAGTCCTGGCTCTGGTCACCCTCCAGCGCCTGGCTGAAGTTGCCTTCGCTCGCAGGAATGAGAGGCGCCTGATGGCGCAGGGCGCACGCGAATACGCGCCCGAGCATTATCCGGCGATCGTTGCCTTGCACGGCGCATGGTTGGCAGGGCTCTGGTTGATGATTGATCGCGCACCGCTCAATCTCTACTGGCTGGCAGCCTACGGCGCGCTGCAGCCGCTGCGCCTGTGGGTCCTCGCCACTCTGGGCGGACGCTGGACGACGCGCATCGTGGTCGCGCCGGGAGCCCCTCCGATCAAGACGGGGCCTTACCGGTTCATGGCTCACCCGAATTATGCGATTGTCGTTGCGGAGATCTTCAGCTTGCCGATGGTCTTTGGGCTCCATGCGTATGCGGTTGTGTTCTCTCTCCTCAACGGCTGCCTGCTCGCGATCCGCATCCGCGCCGAGAACCGCGCGTGGCGCCTGCGTGTCTGAGCACCGTGGATTGCTGATATGTCCCATGCACGGACGGGATTGCGCCGACACCGCGTGTCCGGCTTCGTAGATGATTGATCCTGCGCAATGCCAGCACCTGCCTCCAGCGCAAACTGCCCGAGATCAGGTTGGTCAGCAGGCGGGTGGTGCCCATGCCGATGAGCGTTGGCAAAGCCGGTGTCGTCCTCGCCGTGGTGCTCGGCGCCTGGCATCTATGTTGGTCGATCCTGGTCGCAGCGGGATGGGCTCAGGCGGTCGCCGATTTCGTGCTCTGGATGCACTTCATCAAGCCGGTCTACGTCATCGAACCATTTGCGATCGGGAGGGCCGCAATTCTCCTGGTCGTCACCTCGGCCGTCGGCTTCGTTTTTGGAATGGTCTTCGCCGTGGTGTGGAACGCCATGCATAGGGCGTAGTAGCCTGCGAACAGCCCAAAGGCCGGCCCCAACCGAGTGGGATCAGCCGGGGCCGGCCGCGGCCGCGCAGGTGCCGACGGATGCGTCGTCGGCCCAAAGCCGCGGGCCTCCCTAGCAGTCCGGCCCTTACAGGAGGCTGACAGACATTGGACTATCCGCTCGCGGTTGCGGGTGCCGCCGTTGCCGCCCCGGCGCGCGAGCCGAGGCGCCGCGCATCAGGCTCGGTCCGATGGATCGACAATTGCGCCGCATCCATCGACGAGCTCAGGGGTTGTATGCCCCACAGGTTGGAGACGGCAGGGCGGTGGCATGCAACACCCTTGCAACCGCCGGATCAAGCGTGTGCTTACCAATCATTCAGATCGCGCGATCACCTTCGCGATCCGTTAGCTTGCTGGAAAGCGGCTCCCCATAGCCTGAAGCGTGAGCTCCCGCGGATCCACCAATTTGGTCTCGGGTCTACGCGAGCGCCGCGTCGTATGCCCCGAGCGCCTGCCGTCACGCGCTGGAGGAGCACCAAATGGCCAGGGTCACGTGCAAGGTCTGCCAGTCGCGCTATGAGAGCGGCAGCGAGGAGAAGACTTGGCGCAATGCAGCGCGGGAAGTCTACGCGTGTGAAGTGTGCGGCAATGTTCTCGCAGAGTGGATCGGCAGAGGCATCGTCCCGGACTTCACCGTGATCTGGCGCGGGCCTCGGCCCAGCAATCCTGCGGCGCACCCTGCATTCCGGCCCCTTCGCCGCCGCTCGCGGCTTTTCGGCATCAGGCAATAGGCTGAGAGCTCCGCCTCCGCCAGCCCCGTCAACATCGGCCTGCACCCTGCTTGCGAGCGAGGTGTGCAGAGCATCGCGAATCACGTATCTGTCGATTCGGGCGCGGGGCAGCTATGAGGAGGTTGTCATGCGCATGGCTTTGCACGTCTCGGCAGAGACGCTGACTGCGATCGTCTACATCGCATCGTTCTCTGTCGTGCTTGGAACGGTTGCGACGATCTACACGCAATCGCTGCGAACCAGTTTGCTGCTTGCGGCGACGGCCTTCATCTCTGGCACCCTGGGGTTTGCGTACAGCGTGTGGCGGCTCTACAGGCCGCGTCCAACCGCGACAGCGTAAGCGTCGCGCCGGACTGCCTTGCCCTGCCGAGCGAGGAGGGGCGCGGTCGCGGCGCGCCGGCGAGAACCTGGGTGAACGAGGGTGAGCGGCATGCCCAATCTCACGGCGGGAGCGGTTCTTCTTCTATTGGGTGCGAGTGCGCTGCTCGGCGCGTGCTCGGAGGTCGACAGCAGCGCCATGTTCGGCGGCAAGTCGGCGCCCGAACGCGTGCCCGTATCGCTGTTGCCCACAACCGATACCACGGGGCGACCGGCACATGTCGCATTCATCTCGGCGTGCGCACAGGCGTATGGCTTTGTTCATGACCCTGCCAAGCTGAGGACCGCGTACGTGAGCTATGAGGCGGCCCGCGGGTTGGGCAATCCACAGCTTGCCACGATCGAGCAGGACTACGATGCGGCGTACACGTCGATCATGGGGCTCGATAGCAGCAGGAAGTCGAGCTATTGCTCGTCCAAGCACGGCGACGAGGTCGGAGCGGAGCTGAAGCGCTATCAATCCGGATATTTCGAGGAGCGGCCGGTGGCGCCTCAGCAAGCGTTCAATCAGGAAGCATTCTGGAGGAGTTCCGCCTGTACTGGCGCCTGCTGATCACGCGGCGACCTCCGGTGAGAGGTCGGAGCAGAACCCGCCTCCGTCTCGTATCACACCCTTCACCCGCATCCTGAGCCCGTCGAAGCTCCGTTCGGCAGGCGGCCGAGACCGCTGCCTCAGACGAGCCGACGAGGCAGCGGCCACCCCGCATTGGTGGCACCGGGAAATGAGGCAAGAGGCGCGTAAGGGATGCGGTCCACTACGCACACAACCCTGTGCCGAGAGAAGGCTAGGGCAGGTTGGGCCTAGGTTGCGTTGACTCTTGTCAAGCCTCCGGGGCTTGGCACGGAGGGTTGGAGCGCGTGACAGGACGCCGAGGGCGGGGCTAGTCGAACCTGACGCGCGGTCCCACCAGTTACCCAATGGCCATGGCTCACGTGCTTACCCGGTCAGCCGGGTCGAGCCTGAAGTTGGTGGCGCGACGTCCAGCTCACGTTTCCCGCGCAGCCTGACGAGTGCCGGCAGCGCGACCGCAGCGATGACCACACACAGGGCGGCGATGTCCAAAGCGGAGATGCGCGTGCCGAGGGCCAATGCGGACATGATCGCGCCCAGCGGGGCGGTGAGACATCCCAGCAGGCTCATCCGCGCCACAGCGAGGTGCCGCACGGCATAATTCGACAGGATATAGACGCCGGCAGAGACTACCAGGCCCAGGTAGAGAAGCACGCCGACGGAGAGGCGACTGGCGCTCGTCGGAGCCACCTCGGCGGGCGCCATGATCAGGAGTAGTGGGGCCGCGACGCAGCACGCCGAAGTGAGTTGCCAGCTGGAGGTCACGAGTGGACTGGCTCCAGATTGCGCGTTGCGCCTGGAGAGCAGGGCATTGAGGGCCGATGCCAGCACGCCACTCGCCACGAAGAGGTCGCCGACCAGGCTGCCGCCGCCGTGATGCCTCTGGCCCCAGGCCAAGGTCATCGTACCCGATACCGCAACCAACGCCGCGACCATGACGATGGGCTCGATAGGCTCGCGAAGAACCACCCGCCCAAGCACGGGCACGATGAGCGGCGTGAGCCCCCAGAAGACGGACCCGCTGACGGGCGAGGTCATGGTCAAGCCGAAGGATACGAGGAGCGTCACGAGGCCAGGCTCGAGCACCCCCATGGCGAGCGGGCGCCATCCGATCGAGCGCAGCCCGGCGCGAACGCCGGTGATGAGCACGAGCAGCCACAATGCGCCAGCCGCTAGAGCAAACCGGCCGATCACGAAGTGCGCCAAAGCGACCTCGTTGAGGACGAACTTGCTACCCGGCGTGGCCGAGGACCACAGGAAGACGGCTGCGAGCATGGCGAGGGTCGCCAGCAGCGTTTGCGATCGCGACATCTTCCTCTCACAACCAGCTTTGGTGCTCGCGCTTCACACTCGCCGTTCCGTATCAGAGACACGTGAATATCGACCTGGAAGCCACCGGCTCAGATCGACAGGCGGATGTGTGCGCCAGGATCTGCGCAGCCGTCATCCAGACTTCTTTGGCGCCCGGTCAGGGTAGCTCCTGGCCATGCCGGCGCTCGGGTCCTGCTGGATTCCGTATTGGGGAAAGGGGTAGCGGAAGCCGTTCTTGGCCAGGGCCTGCATGCCTGCGATGGCCTTGCCCAAGTATTCCGGCGGCAGGGCCATGAGCATTTCATCATCCAGAACACCCCCGTAGCGCCGCTCGGCGAAACAGGGAATGGAAAGGGACGGCTGGCGCATCTTGAGCGCTCGCCCCCAGCTGTCGGCGCAGGCGCTTTCTCCCACGACGCCCCAGTCGAACTTCTTGTAGCCCGACCACTGCAATCCGTTGATAAAGTACATCATGGCGCCCGGCGTCGCGTAGAAGAGCGCGATATCCGGCGGATCGAGGCGTCCGGAGACGAGAGGCGTTACGGCGAGCGCCTCGTACCGGCCGTCCTCGACGCAGTGCATTGCCGCCTGGTGGGCGCCGGCGTCCTCGGGCGTCGAGAACCACACCCCCGCCATGTGTCCGCCGGAGCGCCAGGCGGCATCCTTCGCGCGGCCGAGCCCGACCACCGCACGGCATTGCGCGCCGACCAGGTCCTCCGCGGTGATCCCGACCGTCCACCCAAGCCGTGCCGCCTGGGCAACCACCTGGTCGAGGGTGTGGACCGCTTTCGGACGACGGATTCCCGGGATCGCCTCCATATCTGCGCGGCGGTCGAAGAGCTTCATGCCGAATGGAATCGAGCGCAGCTTGAGGAGACGTTCCAGGTTGGCGGCGAGGTCGCCGATGGCTTGCGGCATGGGGTGCCTCTCGAGAGCAGCGGTCTGACTGGGCATCGGCAGCTACCATAGCCCCACTCCGAGATGATGGAAGCTGCCGTCAATCACGTCATTGATGATTTCCGGCACCAGCCGGCCACTTGCAAAGGCTCGTCCCTACCGCAATCGAGGCCATCGAATCGCCGGCTCGCGGCATGCATCGACTGAAGCGCGCGAACGTTCATGGCCGTTCAGGGCACGTCCCGACGCTCTCGGCACCGCAACAACGACGGTCGCAAACCGCAGTGTAGAACAGGGCCACGAAGGCCCCGCGCTCGAGTTCCATTCAATGGTGAGCCCGGTTGGGATCGAACCAACGACCACCTGATTAAAAGAACGCAGGATAGACCGAGAGGTCAAGCAGATCAGTTACTTAACTTGGACGCCCGTTGCACAGAATGCCGTACGGAGAACCACAGTGCCGCACGCATCCCCGCAAGACTCCCGCGGCGAGCCGCGGTGCCTCACGACTTGTTCGCAGTCCTCTGCTGCGCATCGGGCTCGCCGTGTAGCCTCCGCCTGCATGACGCTCCCGTCGTCCCGCGCCACGAGTTTGCCCTTCTCGGTCCGCTTGAATCGCTACCAATTGGCTCGCGACAACATCGGAAGATCAGCTTGGCCGATTTGGCAACCGTCCTGGACGATGGGTATGTGCCTCTAGGAGGCGCGGCCAGCGGTCTGTCGCAACGACTTCCGGGCAGTACCCCCGATGAGTTCATGGAACTCTTCAAGACTGCACTCTTCAACGGCGAGTTTGATGATGGGCCGGAGGAGATAGGGGAAACCGGAACTGAGTGGCTCAGGACGGCCGCGGAGACGTGCAAGCGGCGCTACGGCTTCACCCGCGACAGCGTCGTAAGAATGCTGCTGCGAGCGGACGCGCTTCCGACCGACCCAGTGGTGCGAGAAAGTCTGTTTGATGTCATCGCTATCATGAAGGGCGAGGCTCCGGGCTATGACGTGCTGTCGCGTACTCCGTTCGACGACTACCCGGAGCACGGTCGGCGCGAGCTGGAAGCCTTGATGGTGCGCAGATCGGTACTTGCAAACTTCCTGGGGAGCCGATATCGCGTGTTATCGCCTGTGGGCACTGAGAGTAATCAGCTGCCAGCGTTGGAGCTTCCGCCTGCCAACGAGAACCTTCGTCGGCTCATCCGGAATTCGGCGCAGCATCGCGGTCGGCCGTGCAAGATTGCCTGGCCGCGTATCGTGGAACTCGCGCAGCAACTCGCCAGCGAGCATCCCGATTGGCAGAGGAAGCGCCTTGCGTTTGAAGTGTGGAGCCGCGCCCGAGACAAATTCAACGAAAGCGAACTACCGTCGGTCGCAACCATCCAGAGGAGCATGGTTGAGATTTTGGATTGGTAGGATGCGCGCAGGAGAGCCGTGATCTCGTTCATAGGGCGCGCACTGCAACACAGGGGGTTCCGTCCGCTTCCAGAGGGAATTGACACAGCGCCAGCCGCTCGGCGGACTCCCACACGATCCTCTCTTCGAGGGTGATGAGCATGTCCGCCAGGTAGCCAACCCGACCGCCGGGCAAACGCCTGCCGCTGCTCAGCAGCGGCTCATTGTTTTCCGATCTGGTTTGCGATTCGGCGAGCTGATCGGCGGTACCCCCCGTGGCGAGAAGCCGCGTAATGATCACGTCGTCGACCTCTCCCAGAGCAAGGACAATCTGCTCGCCTGTCAAAGGCATTTGAGCTTCCTCGCCGCGGCGCAAGTCTCCTTGAGAAACGGCAATGCGGGAAGCGAGTTCCGACAAGCTGGCTGGCTCTTGCAAAGGACGCTTGCCCACCTATCTCAGGAGCGCGCGTCATGCGGGCGCTGGTTCCGCTCCCCCTCGGGGCCGGCGCCCACCTCCGCCCTGCCATGGCAGCCCGTTGGCATGCCCCGGCGCCGGGCAATCCGCTCCCGGGTTGGTTCGCCCGTGTCGAGCGACTGAACGAAGCGCAGGATTTCCTCTGCGGTCTCGCGTCGAACCTGCGTGGCGAAATCTATCAGCGAGTGGCGCCCGGTTCGTCTACGTTCCGCTTCCTCGATCAACTGCGCCAGAAACTTCTGTACTGCGCCGAGAGGATTGTTCGTGTCCGCGTGCATCATGGTCACTCCTGCGTGCAGCGTAAGCCATGTACGCCTGCTCGTTCTGGTGCCGGTGACGTGCCCCGATGTGGTCGCTCCAACAAGGGGCCGCAAGTCCCCGATCGACCTCTGGCAGCGGGTAGCTCCTCTCCAGATTGCGTCGATAGAGCGCGACGTAACTTTCCGCCATCGCCCGCGCCGTGAAGCGGCGCTCGAAATGGCGACGAACATTCTGCCGATCGATCGCGGCCAGCCGCTCGACTGCCGCGGCTGCGGCAGTTTCTCCGGAAACGATGAAACCGGTGACGCCATCCTCGACAATCTCCGAAACCGCACCGCAGTCCCAGGCAATGACCGGCGTGCCACACGCCATCGCCTCGATGAGGACAAGTCCGAACGGCTCCGGCCAATCGATGGGAAAGAGCAGCGCCGCCGCATTGCCGAGGAATGCCGATTTCTCTGCGTCGCTGATCTCGCCAATGAATTCGATGAACGGATGGTCGAGCAGCGGCTCGATACGCTCGTGAAAATACGCCTTGTCGGCCGGGTCGACCTTGGCAGCGATGCGCAACTTGCGACCCGTGCGCTTGGCGATAGCGATGGCACGGTCAGGCCGCTTTTCCGGGGCAATCCGGCCGAGGAAGGCGAGGTAGTCTTGCGACGGCTGCGAAATCGCATGCAGCAGGTGGTCGGGCAACCCGTGCGGGACCGTGGCGGCCCAATTGGCAAATGCCAGCGGACCGCGCTGATGCCGCGAGATCGACACCAGCGGGAATTGTGGCCATCGCGCGTAGAAATCCTCGAGATCGCCAATGTCGAGGCGCCCGTGCAATGTTGTCATCGTCCGCTCTGCGAGGCCCTCGAAGAAGGGGAAGTGGAGAAGATCGGTGTGGAAATGCAGAATATCGAAGTCACCGGCGCGTCGGCGGACCTCATGCAGCATCGCCAGATGAGCGGCGATATCAGATTTGAGGGCAGCTCCATCGAGCCGAATGGCGTGTTTGCGGCCGGGGACGAGACGCACCTCCGTTGCCGAGTCCGCACTCGCAAATAGCGTTACGTCGTGGCCAAGGTCGTCGAGCGCCTCACAGAGGTAGGCGACGACTCGTTCGGTGCCACCGTACAGCGCGGGCGGCACGGCCTCATACAGAGGTGCAATCTGCGCGATCTTCAGTCGGCTGTGTTTCATCCGCTCCTCATCACGTGCGTGGTGAGCACGGGTTATCGGCGCGAGCAGGAGCCCGCGCTGCCAATCGTTTCGTTGTGGTATTGGGCCGACGCGACTGCGCCGGCCCTGCTCGGCCTAGTAGCCCATCTCCGTCGGAGCGGGCTTGGGCTCGGGCTTCTTCGGCTTCTCCGCCACCATTGCTTCGGTGGTAATGAGAAGGCCGGCAATCGAGGCTGCGTCTTGGAGCGCGGTTCGGACCACCTTGGTGGGATCCATGATCCCTTCCGCGATCAGATCGCCATAACTGCCGCTCTGGGCGTCGTAGCCCCAGCTGTAGGCAGGGTTCTCGACGATCTTTCCGACAATCATCGAACCATCCTCGCCCGCATTACTGGCGATCTGCCGCGCAGGCGCTTCCAGTGCCTTGCGCACGATGCGCACGCCGACCTTCTGGTCGTCGCTGGCGACGTTGACGCCGTCGAGAACCTTCAAGGCCCGCAGAAGCGCCACACCGCCGCCTGGCAGGATGCCTTCCTCCACCGCGGCGCGGGTCGCGTGCATCGCGTCCTCGACGCGATCCTTGCGCTCCTTGACCTCTGTCTCGGTGGCGCCTCCGACTCTGATCACGGCGACGCCACCGGCGAGCTTGGCTAGGCGCTCCTGGAGCTTCTCCCTGTCGTAGTCGGAGGTGGTCTCCTCGATCTGCAGCTTGATCTGCTTGATCCGTGCCTCGATGTCAGCCTTCTTGCCGGCGCCGTCGACAATGGTCGTGTTGTCCTTGTCGATGGACACCTTCTTGGCGCGGCCGAGCATGTTGATGGTCACGTTCTCCAGCTTGATGCCGAGATCCTCGGAGATGACGTTGCCGCCGGTTAGCGTGGCGATGTCTTCCAGCATGGCTTTGCGCCTATCGCCGAAGCCCGGCGCCTTCACCGCTGCCACCTTGAGGCCGCCGCGCAGTTTGTTGACGACGAGGGTGGCGAGCGCTTCGCCTTCCACTTCCTCGGCGATGATCAGCAGCGGCTTGCCGCTCTGCACGATCGATTCGAGCAGCGGCAACATGGGCTGCAGGCCGGAGAGCTTCTTCTCATTGATGAGGATGTAGGGATCCTCCAGCTCCACCAGCATCTTCTCGGGGTTGGTCACGAAATATGGTGAGACATAGCCGCGGTCGAACTGCATGCCCTCGACTACTTCCAGCTCGGTCTCGAGGCTCTTGGCCTCCTCAACCGTGATGACGCCCTCGTTGCCGACCTTCTTCATAGCCTCGGCGATCATGCGGCCGATTTCATTGTCGCCATTGGCGGACACAGTTCCGACCTGGGCCACCTCATCGTTCGATGTGAGCTTCGTCGATTTGGCCTTGAGCTCAGCGACCACCGCATTGACAGCGAGGTCGATGCCGCGCTTCACATCCATTGGATTGGCGCCAGCGGCGATGGACTTCGCGCCTTCCTTCACAATGGCCTGGGCCAGGACTGTTGCTGTCGTGGTGCCGTCTCCCGCGATGTCGGAGGTTTTGGACGCGACTTCGCGTAGCATCTGCGCGCCCATGTTCTCGAACTTGTCCTCAAGCTCGATATCCTTGGCGACGGTGACACCGTCCTTGGTCACGCGCGGCGCGCCGAAGGACTTGTCCAACACGACATTGCGGCCCTTGGGACCGAGGGTCACCTTCACGGCGTTGGCTAGGATGTCGACACCGCGCAGCATCTTCTCCCGCGCCTCCGCGTTGAATTTCACTTCCTTGGCAGACATGTCATATCCTCGATGGTTCTGTTCGAAGCTGTCATACGCTTCAGAATGCGAAAGGGGCCGCCACCAGCACGCCAAACGCCAGCGCGGCTGCAATGGCGCCGGCCTTCCCTGACGCAGAGCCAGACGTCTTGGACTTGGCGGTGCCCTCGACGACACCCATGATGTCGTCTTCCTTCATAATCAGTAGGTCCTCGCCGTCGACCTTCACCTCCGTGCCGGACCATTTGCCGAACAGGATTTGATCGCCGGGTTTCACGTCGAGCGCGAGCAGCTTGCCGGTCTCGTCACGCTTGCCCGGACCGACCGCTAGCACCTCGCCTTGCTGCGGTTTTTCCTTGGCCGTGTCGGGAATGATGATGCCGCCGGCCGTCCGGTCCTCGGCGTCGACCCGGCGGACAACGACACGGTCATGCAAGGGGCGAAACTTCATGTTTGACCTCCTTTTGAGTGCCCTAACCATGTGAACAAAGGGAAGCGAGACCCCTACCGGCGCTCCCGCTTCGGCCGGCGATTTAGGTGGGGTTTTGGCACCGTCAAGGGGTGGGTGCCAATAAATTTCTAGGGCCCTCTTGAAAGTGCCGCCGGCGCTTCTAAGTCGTTGGCCGGGTGGCCCATTTAGGGCGCCTGCAAACCTGATATTTCCGTGGTTGTCGCTTCGAAAGGAGGATGGCTATGGCGACACTCGACTTCACGCCGTTTTTCCGATCAACGGTCGGATATGATCGGATCCCTTCCCTGCTGACGCATGCCCTGGAGCGGGACGACGGCAGCTGGAACTATCCCCCCTACAACATCGAAAAGTGCGGTGACGATGAATACCGCATCGTGATGGCACTCGCCGGCTTTCGCCGGGACGATCTGGAAGTCGTCTGCGAACGCAATCAGCTGGTGGTGCGCGGCCGCATGTCTGAGCCTGACGGCAAGGTCTACTTGCATCACGGCATCGCCGCGCGGGCGTTCGAGCGCAAGTTCGACCTCGCGGAGTTCGTGGTGGTCACCGGAGCGTCGATGGAGGACGGGCTGCTGAGCATCGATCTCAAGCGCGAGCTTCCCGAGGAGCTCAAGCCGCGCCGAGTCGAAATCAACGCTGCCAAGTCCCTGCGCATCCAGCACACTCAACCCGAAGCTGCGTGAGGCGCGACCGGCCACACGCCTCTCTGCGCACGTGTGAGCGGAGGGCGCGGGAGGACCTGCCGCACGACACAGCACAATGGAGAAAGCACTATGGTTGACTTCAAAGCCCTTGTTCCCTGGCGCGGCAAGTCTGAGGCGCCAGCCAGACGAGAGGATTTCTACGATCCATTCGTGGCCTTCCGTCGCGAGATGGATCGCATGTTCGACAACTTCTTGCGTGGCACCGGGCTCCCAGCCTTGGGCTCCTGGACCGACGTGACGCCCAGCATGGACCTCAACGAGACCGACAAGGAGTTCGTCGTCACCGCCGAGCTGCCGGGCCTCGACGATAAGGACTTCGAGGTGACCGTTTCCGGCGACATGTTGACGCTCAAGGGAGAGAAGAAAGCCGAGCGGGAAGAGCGCAATGGTGATGCCCACTACATCGAGCGCCGTTTCGGCGCCTTCTCGCGCTCAGTGCGGCTGCCGTTCGAGGTCAAGGATGAAAAGGTCGATGCGCAATACGAGAAAGGCGTGTTGACCATTCGCATCCCGAAGCCGGCCGAGCTGCAACGTCCGGCACGCCGGATCGACGTTCGCAGGGTGTGAGGTCTAACAGACGTGGAAGAGGTGGCTTGCCCGCGCCACCCGCATCCATCGCAACGAAGGAATGTCCACATGACAGACATAGCAAAGAAACTGAACGATCAGTGGCAAGACACCGCCAACCTCGTGCTTGGCATTTGGCTGCTGATCTCGCCGTGGCTGCTCGGTTACGCCACTGACACGAAGCCAGCGTGGAACGCGCACGCGGTCGGCGTGATCATCGCCGTGGCGGCGGCGGCGGCCCTCATCGCCTTCCAGAAATGGGAGGAGTGGGTGAACGTGGTTCTGGCCGCATGGCTGGTCATTTCCCCCCACGTGCTGGGCTACCTCCGTGCAAGCGGCATTGTGGAACCAGCTTATCGTCGGTGTGCTGGTCGGAGTGCTAGGGATCTGGGCTGGGGTGACGCTTCCGGGCGGCCTCGCCAAGGGAAGGTGACGCCCCAGAGCTGCGCCGGCCTGCAGGCCGGCGCAGCCTGCCCACAGCGCCAAGCACCTGCGTCAACCGAGGGAGGTCACTAATGCGGGAAGCGCGCATTCTCGTGGTCGAGGATGAGCCTTTGGTGGCGCTCGATTTTGCCGCCGTTCTTCAGGACGAAGGTTATCAGGTGATCGGCCCAGCACGCAGCACGGACCACGCCTTGGATATCATCGGGCGCCGCACGCGTTTGGATGGTGCACTCATCGATATCCATCTACCGGGTGGAACAGTAGACCCAGTCGCTGAGGCGTTGCAGCAACGTGGCGTCAGGTTTGCCTTTGTCACGGGGTCCGGGCACGAGGCGGTTCCCGAGCGGTTCCGCGAGGCGCCACTCATTCAAAAGCCCTGTCGCCTTGCGGATCTGCTCAAGGCGGTCGAGCACTTGCGAAGCCACTAGAGGGAAGACCGTAATCCACGCGTCTCGTCAACCCAAGGGCAACGACACAGATCATTTCGCTTCTCGCAGCGCATGTGTGCGGCTCCAAGCGTTTCCAAGTGAGCAGGGATCAGCGTCGTCATGAGACTGATGACCAAGGCCTGGCTCATCGAGACGACCTGGACGAACCCTACGTCAAGCACCGGGGAAAGCTACGCCGTGGCGCTTGCCGACAGGGGGGAGGCGGTCAGCACATTGAGCGGAGTGCTGGCGCCCCGCGCGGCTTGAAGCTGGTCGCGGAAGACCCACTACGGAGGCGGCTTATTGGCGGCTCGGCTTGACACCCGGGATCGTCCTTCGCATCGACCGTGACGGTCGCGTCAAATGAGGCCCATGGCGCGATCAACGGTTTGGCCATGGCAAATGCTGCACACACTACGTGTGCGCACATTAGTGGCTGGCATTCCGCTTGGTTTTGGCTGGCGTGTCCCGTAGCGCCCCGATTTCGCGAAATGATTTCCATATATTGCCCACGCGGACCCTGCTTGTCTGAACCCAAAGTGTTCAGCAGGCAGGAGACCACCCATGCCCGAGGCCACGCGGCCCATATCATTGCGGCTTGCGCGTCGCGACATCGAGCAGCTCAAGGCGCGGGCCCACACGGTTTCGGGGACGCTGACGGGTGTCGCACGTCACCTGATTCTGACAGGTCTTGCCGGCGGGGACGGCAAAGCCGTGGCCGAGCGCCTGATGCACCTGGAACGCCGGCTTGCGGTGCTTGAGGGCCTGGCGCGAGAGCTGAGCAACAGCACGCAAGCCATCGCGGCGGTCACACGTGACTTGCGGACGAAGTTCGATGCGCTGCTGAGCGCCCTCTCATCGAGCGAGGGGGCGGTGTGATGCGTAAGGTGAGGGTCAGCTTGCTTGCGGCTCTGCTGGTCGGGATCGCAGCCGTCACGCTGATCAACGAAATCGGCATCAGCCGCTATCCGCCCGCAGGCGTGTTTCCGGACGGCGCGGTCCGAGGCTTCTTCCCCAGCGATGTTCGCTCTTGCATGGGTGCCCGCGCGCTGTCAGCGCTTGGCGACCAAACCAGCCAGTGGCACTGGCACAACTGTGCGAGGACGCTCGTTCAAACCCAGGCGCTCTCCTCCTTCGATCTGCGCTATTGGAGCCTGTTGTTCGCCGGCGCCTTCACGCTGGCGTCTGCTCTGGGCTTTGCTCTAGCCCTGCGGTTTGACCGTTCGCCGGCTCGCGTCGTGCGCGGCCGTCAACTGCTGACCGGCGCAGCCGCACGGCGGGCCTTTGTGCGAACCGCAAAGCAAGAGACTCGCTTGTCCGGCACCGGGCTGGAATTCCTGCCCGGGCTCAACGTCAGTCGCGAGCGCGAGGCTCGGCACTGGCTGATCTGGGGCAGCGTCGGCACCGGCAAGACGCAGACCATGCTGCATCTGATCCTCGCCGCGATCGAACGCGGCGACGGCGTGCTGGTGCTCGACGTCAAGGGCGACATGATGGCCAAGCTCCCCGGTGAGCCGCTGCTCATCGCGCCGCAGGATCAGCGCTCGCTGGTGTGGGATGTGGCCAGCGATTGCCGCACCAAGCAGGACGCACGGGAGCTGGCGGCCCGGCTCATCCCTAGGAGCGAAGACCCGGTCTGGTCGGATGCTGCGCGCGAGACCCTGTTGACCTGCGTGTCAGCATTGCAGGCCACCAAACCGGAGCGCTGGGCCTGGCACGATCTGCATGCGATCGCGACCGTCGATGCAGATCGCTTGCTCGACCTGGCGAAGACGTATCACCTCGATGCCGTGCGGCTGCTGCAGAACCCGGAAAACCGCACCACGCAAAGCGTGCTCTCGACCTTCCAGGCCCACATGCATGTGGTCGCGGCGCTGGGTGACGCCTGGCGCGAGAACGCCAATGGCACCTTCTCGGTTGCGCGATGGCTGGCGCGCCCGATCCCCTATCGCCCTCTCATTCTCCAGCACGATCCGCGCTACCCGGAACTGACGCACGCCTGGATCGGGGGCTTGCTGGCCATGCTCGCGTCGGCAGTCGGCAGTCCATCGCTGCAAGAAAGCCGGGAGCGGCGCATCTGGATCTTTGCCGACGAGTTCCCGCAGCTCCCCAGGCTCAGCCACTTCTCGACCTTCCTCGACCTCGGCCGCTCCAAGGGGGTCATCACGGTGATCGGGGCGCAGGACATCGCTCAGCTCAGAGCCACCTATGGCCATGAGCGGGCCGACGCCTGGGTGGGCATGATCGGAACCAAGATCATCACCCAGCTCAATGCCGGACGCGGGGCCGAGGAGGCAAGCCAGCTCATCGGCGATCAGGAGGTCGAGCGGGTCGAGCGCAGCGAGACCGTGGTCGGCGTGCAGGGGAGCACGACCACCCTGGTTCGGCGCGAGATGCGCCGTGTGGTGACGGCGGCGGAGATCGCGACCCGCCTCGGCCCCAAGAACGATGGCATTCGCGTGCTGGTGCTCGGTCAGGGACCGGATGCCCTGGAACTCACGGTGCCCTATCTGGCGCTGCCCGAGCGCCGACCGGGCCACGTAGCGGCGACCTGGGTCAACAAGGCCGCGCGGCCAGAACCTGCACCGCAGAGGCCTGCGCAACTGCGCCTCGTGCGCCCGCTGCCGAAGGCCGCGGCCGAGCGCATTCGCGAGATGGGAGAATAGGTCATGGTGGCATCCATTTCGGCCCGCGGCGGCGTGCAAGCGGCGCTCGGCTACTACGCGCATCTGGGCCAGGACGACTACTATCTGCGCCACGGCGAACCGCCGGGAGGGTGGGCGGGGGAGGGGGCGGCGCGGCTGTCGCTGGTCGGCCCGGTGACGAAATCGGAATTCGAAGCGGCGCTCAAGGGCATCGACCCGAAGACCGGCGAGCGGCTCGCTGCCTTGGGCGGCCGCCTGCGGGACCATGCTGCCGGCTGGGACATGACGTTCAGCGCCCCGAAATCGGTGTCAGTGCTGTGGGCGCTGTCCGACGCCCGTGACCGGGCGCCGATCGAGAGCGCGCATCGAATCGCCGTGGGGACCGCGACGCGGTACCTGGAGCAGACAGCCGCGGGGGCGCGGCGTGGCAAGAGTGGGGCGACACGAGAGCCCACGGCCGGGCTGTTGATGGCCACCTTCGAGCATCACACCAGCCGCGAGTTCGATCCGCAGCTGCATGCGCATGTGTTCATCTTCAACCTGGCGCCGCGCCGCGATGGCACCTGGGGCGCCATCGTCAGCCGCGAGCTCTACAAGGCGCAGAAACGAGCCGGCGCCGTCTACCGAGCCGCGCTGGCGGTCGAGCTCGAGCGTGCCGGCCATGCCGTTGAGAGGTCCGGCGACAATTTCCGCGCTGCCGCGATCCCGCCTCATGTGGAGCGGGCGTTCTCCAAGCGACGTCAGGCGATCGAGGCGGCAGCCGCGGAGCACGGCTATCGGTCGCCGCGGGGCATGGAGCTGGCGGCACTGCGCACACGGCGCGCCAAGCACGACGTGGAGCGCCCCGCTCTGTTCGAGCTTTGGCGCACGGAAGCGCGCGCCCTTGGCTTCGAGCTGGGCCGCGATGCAGCCAGGGCGCAAGCTCGCTCCACGATGCGTCCGATCGCAGGCAGCGTGATCGAACGACAGACCGTTGCTGGAATTCCACCGGCGAGTCTTGGCCGGCATGACGCGCGGCTCGCGCATGCCGGCGGTAAGATGAGCGGTGCGTTGCAGGCGATGAACCAGCCTGCGGCCATGCCGGGCCTCGCGGTCGATCTCAGGCAGCGCGAATGGGAGCTCGACCGTGTTTGATCGCGAAGTGCAGCGCGGGCGCGTCTACACCGCCAGTAATCGGGTTGTGAAAAGGCATAAACCGATGATCCGCCACGAATTCTTCGATCTGAGCCCGCCTATCCGTAGACGCGCCGTTTACGGCGCTTGTCGTGGTTTTCTCAGCCTTGACCAAGGACATGCTCGACGCTGGCGTCGCGGGCGTGCGCACCGCAGGTGCATAGGGTGTGAAGAAAACACGCGACAGCTTCCGTTTCACGAACTCGACCGCCGGCGAAGGTCAGGAACCTCTCCGCAAGCCGAAGCCAAGGTCCATTTTCTTGTTCGGCCGGGATCGGATTTTCCCGTCCCGGCCGTGCAGTCTTCGACCGCACGGCGCGCAAGGCCGAGTCAAGGCTGGCCGCCTCTTCGGCGGCCACCCGCAGGGCTTGGCATTGATCGGCCGAGCACCGTGCTACGCTGGCAAGAGGCCGTGACGATCATCGGCGCGGTGCGATTCAAGATCGTGCTTTCTTGCGGCAGCGATCGTCGCCCGGCAGGGCCGAGACCCGCGGCTTCCGGCCAGGCGGGGCTCGGTCGCGCGGCCAATGCTCGCCGCGCGATAGAGCGCGGTCCTCGCCGCTTGGGCGAGGAGCCGCCCAGACGCTGGCTAATATTCAACAGCGCATTTCTCATCCCCATTGGGAACTCAGCCTCGCACCGTGCTCGGCACCGTCAAGGCCACGCCCTGGGGGTGGGCCTGCGGCCCAGCCTTGACGGCACCTGCGCGCGGCGCAGCTCCGAGACGGCAAGGTCGGGGCGAGGGAACGGCCTTCAGGTCGAACAAGGGAACTGTTTGGGGGCGACGGTGACTATCGGTAGGCCCTTGATCGTGCAGTAGTCCGATGCCTGAACCAATCGCCCCGCGTCTGATCCGATTTCGTGACGCACCACGCTATCTCGGCATGGACCGCAACCGGTTCAACGCCGAAGTACGACCATCCCTCACGGAAATCCCCATCGGCCGGCAGGGCATTGCCTTCGACCGCCTTGAACTCGACGCCTGGGTCGACGACTATGCCGCCCGCAACGGGCGTCCCAGACGATGGAAAGGAGAGCAGTCATGGGACGCAAGAAAGTGCCAGGCCTCGTCAAGCGAGGCGGCGTCTGGCATGTCGACAAGCACATCGGCGGGCGGCGCGTTTGCGAAAGCACTGGCGCAGCTCACCTCGAGGAAGCGGAGCGCTATCTCGCAAGACTGATGGAAGCAACGCGTCAAGCGCAGATCTATGGGGTGCGGCCGTCTCGCTCATTCGAGGAGGCGGCGGCGAAGTTTGTGCTGGAGAATCGGCACAAGCGCAGCCTCGATGACGACATCCTGCAACTCAAATTGCTGATGCCGTGGATCGGGCGAGAACCTATCGATCGTTTGCACCTTGGCACGCTGCAACCGTGGATCGAGCACCGCCGTCGCGAGGGCAAGGCCATGGGGACGATCAATCACGGGCTGAAGATCGTGCGCCATATCCTGAACCTGGCCGCGTCGGAATGGGTGGACGAGCAGGGGCTGACGTGGCTCCCGGCGCCTCCCAAGATCAAGCTGCTTCCTGACCTGCACAAGCGGCAGCCCTACCCGCTCAGTTGGGAAGAGCAGGCGCGGCTGTTCGGAGAGCTTCCCGACTACTTGGCACAGATGGCCCACTTCGCGGTCAACACAGGTTGCCGCGACCAGGAGATCTGTTCGCTCAAGTGGGACTGGGAGGTCTCGGTGCCGCAACTCGGGACCAGCGTGTTCATCATCCCCGGCGCGCTGGTCAAGAACGGCGACGAGCGCCTCGTCGTGCTCAATCGGCTTGCCAAATCGGTGGTGGAGGCGCGGCGCGGGATCGACACCACGTACGTCTTCACATGCAAGGGCAAGCCGATCACACGCATGATGACGTCAGGCTGGAAGCGCGCCCGCTTGCGGGCCGATCTCCCGCAAGTGCGTGTGCACGACTTAAAGCACACTTTCGGGCGCCGCTTGCGCGCTGCGGGCGTGAGCTTCGAGGATCGGCAAGACCTGCTCGGGCATCGCTCCGGGCGGATCACCACGCACTACTCGGCTGCCGAGCTGTCACGTTTACTCGCGGCGGCCAACAGCGTGTGCGAGCGTGACACCACCCATGCCGAGTTGGTGGTGCTGCGCGGCTCGATCCAGCTGGGGTCACGCAAAACTCACGCAAGCGCTCCGGAGAGCGGTTGCGTGGAACTGCCAAGTTCTTGAAATCAATGGTGAGCCCGGTTGGGATCGAACCAACGACCACCTGATTAAAAGTCAGATGCTCTACCGCTGAGCTACGGGCCCTTCGCGCTCTACCTCGAGTGAGCGCCACGAGAAGCTGCCGGCGCCGCCAAGCAGCAACTGCACGCTCCGGCGTCGGCCATGTTCTATGCCCCGAACCTGTCCAGGTCGTCAACGAGGCGGCTCCGGCAGCCGGCTTGGGCGTACCTTCCCCACGGTCTTGCCGACGCGTCGGGACGCCCGGAACGACACTGGCGTTGCATGGCCGCGAGACGCGGCCGTGGATTTTTGCCATGCTCGGCCGTCTCTTCGCTCTCGACGGAACAGCACCACGTGATCCAGCTCGACTGCTACTACAGCCTTTCCTCGCCCTGGGCCTACCTCGGCGGCCCGAAGCTCCAGGACATCGTGCGCCGCCATCGGGCGAAGCTCACCCTCAAGCCCTTCGATTTCCAGGCCGTGGTGCCGGCGACGGGCGGGGTGCCGCTGCGCACGCGCCCCGAGCCTCGCCGGCGCTACCACCAGGTCGAGCTCGACCGCTGGCGCACCTACCTCGGCATGCCGCTGGTGCTCGAGCCGAAGCACTATCCGCAAGGCATGCCGGCCGATCCCGACTGGAACAAGCATGCGGGCTGGACGGTGATCGCCGCGCAGGATCTGGGCCTCGACGCCTTTCCCCTCTCGCATGCCATCCTCCGCGCGCTGTGGGCGGAGGAGCGGGACATCTCGCTGCCGCGGGTCCGCCAGGCCATCGCGGAGGAGAACGGCTACGACGGCGCGGCACTGGTTGCCGCGGAGCGGAGCGAGCGCGTGCAGACCCTCTACCGTCAATACTCCGCCGAGGCCCGGAAGCTCGGGGTGTTCGGCTCCCCCACCTGCGTCATCGAAGGCGAGCTGTTCTGGGGGCAGGACCGGCTCGACTTCGTGGATCGCCGGCTCGACGCCATCCGCTGGCGCGAGGGGCAGCAGCGCCAAAAAGACTGAGGAGACGATCATGCGCGCATTCCGTTACGCCCTCGCCCTGATCGGCGCATTGGCGGCCGGCGGCGTTTCGCCCGCCGCCGCGCAGAAATGGCCGGAGAAGCCCATCACGGTCGTCATGGGCTTTCCCGCCGGCTCCGGCGTCGACGTGATCGCCCGGCTCGTGCAGGAGCCGATGGAGAAGGAGCTCGGCACCCAGCTCGTGTTCGACTACAAGTCGGGCGCCGGCGGCAACGTCGCCTCGGAGGTGGTGGCGAAGGCCCGGCCCGACGGCTACACGATCCTGCTCGGCACCTCGGCCACCCACGGCGTCAACGCCGCGCTCTACAAGCGGCTGCCCTTCGACGTCGAGGCGGATTTCACGCCCATCGTGCCGCTCAACGACGTCTCCAACGTGCTGACCATCAACCCGGCCGTGATCGACGCGAGCTCGGTGCAGGACTTCATCGCCAGGGTCAAGGCGGCCCCGGGCAAATTCAATTACGCCTCGACGGGCAACGGCACGGGCACGCACCTCGCGTTCGCGCAGTTCGTCAAGATGGCCGGTCTCGACATGGTGCACGTGCCTTACAAGGGCGGCCCGGAGGCCCTGCAGGCCGTGGTGACCGGCGAGGTGTGCTGCATCATGAACCAGGTGCAGACGGTGCTCGGCCAGTGGCGCGCCGGCAAGGTGCGCCTGCTGGGCGTCACCACGAAAGAGCGCGTCGGCGCGGTCAAGGACGTGCCCACCATCGAAGAGGCTGGGCTGCCGGGCTACGAGAGCTATATCTGGTTCGGGCTGTTCGGGCCGAAGGGCCTCGATGCCCAGATCGCCGAGCGCATCAACCTCGCGGCCAAGAAGGCGCTGGAGCTTCCTGCCGTGCGCGACAAGATGGTGAGCCTCGGCAATACCCCGCGCTACGAGACCATCGAGCAGTTCCGCGCCACCGTCAAAGCCGACCGCGCCAAGTGGGCCGAAGTGGTGAAAGCATCGGGTGCATCGATCGACTGAGGCTCCCACAGCCGAGGAGGTCTCGCCCGGGCACGGGTATCCCGCCGCGCATCGCGGCGGCAGGCTCTTTATCGCGTGCACGGACCTGATACGCTGGGCCAGGCGGCGCATCCGCCGTCGACTTGCAGGGAAGGGCCTTCTCCATGCGCTTGGCTTGCTCGCGCCGCAGGGCGTTCGGCTGGATTGCGGCGCTGCCCGCCGTGCTCGCCATCACGCCGGCTGCCGCCCAGCCGTGGCCCGCCAAGCCGATCACCATCGTCAATGGCTTCCCGGCCGGCGCCGGCACCGACATCGTGCTGCGCATGTACCAGGAGGCGCTGGAGAAGGACCTCGGTACGGCGCTGATATTCGAGTACAAACCCGGCGCCGGCGGCAATGTCGGCTCCGAGTATGTGTCGAAGGCCGCGCCCGACGGCCATACGCTGCTCATCGGCACCGCCGGCACGCACGGCATCAACGCTGCCCTGTACAAGAAGCTGCCCTTCGATGTGGAGGCCGACTTCACGCCCATCGCGCCGCTGGCCGACGTGCCGAATGTGCTGACCATCAACCCTGCCGTCATCGACGCCGGCTCGGTCAAGGAGTTCATCGACAAGGTCAAGGCCGCGCCGGGCAAGTTCAACTACGGCTCCACCGGCAACGGCGCCAGCACGCATCTGGGCTTCGCCCAGTTCAACGCTGCCGCCGGTCTCGACATGGTGCACGTGCCCTACAAGGGCAGCCCCGAGTCCATCCAGGCAATGGTCACGGGCGAGGTGTGCTGCAGCTTCGCCCAGGTGCAGACGGTGCTGGGCCAGTGGCGGGCGGGCAAGGTCCGGCTGCTGGGCGTGAGCACCAGGACGCGGGTCGGCATCCTGCCCGACGTGCCCACCGTGGCCGAGGCGGCGCTGCCGGGCTTCGAGAACGTCACCTGGTACGGGCTGTTCGGCCCCAAGGGGCTCGATCCTCAGATCGCCGCACGCATCAATGCCGCCGTGCGCAAGGCCCAGGAGAACCCGGTGCTGCGCGACAAGCTCTCGGCCATCGGCACGGCCGTCCGCAGCGAGACCCTCGATGAGTTCCGTGCCACCGTGAAGGCCGACAGGGCCAAGTGGGCCGAGATCGTCCGCGCATCCGGCGCCAGGATCGATTGACCACGCGCCGGAGAGCCTGATGAGCGCTGAGGGCCATCTGCGACCTGCGCGGCGGGCCGACCTCTGGGGCGGTCTGCTGTTTGCGAGCCTGGGCGGGCTCGCCGTCTGGGCCGGCGCGGACTATCCGCTGGGCGCCTCGAGCCGCATCGGGCCGGGCTACCTGCCGCGCCTGCTCGGCATCCTGATGGCCGCGCTCGGCGCCGCTCTCCTCGTGCGCTCGCTCTGGACCCGCGAGGCGGTCGACACCGCCATAGCCTGGCGACCGGCTGCCCTGGTGCTGGCCTCCATCGTCGCCTTTGCGCTCATGTTCGAGGCGACCGGTCTCGTGCCGGCCGTGCTCGTGAGCGTTGCCATCGCCAACTACGCCACGCCCGAGAACCGGTGGACGACCGCGATCGGCCTCGGCGCGCTGCTGGCCTTCTTCGCCTGGGCGCTGTTCGTCAAGGGGCTCGCATTGCCGCTGCCCGTCTGGTCGAGATGAGCGGTCAGTTGGGCGAACTCGCGCAGAACCTTCTCTTCGGCTTCGGCGTCGCCGTGACGCCGCAGAACCTGCTCTTCTGCCTGATCGGCGCTCTCCTCGGCACGCTTGTCGGCGTGCTGCCGGGCCTCGGCCCGGTCGCCACCATCGCCATGCTGCTGCCGGTGACCTTCACGCTGCCGCCGGTGGCCGCCCTCATCATGCTGGCGGGGCTCTACTACGGAGCGCAGTACGGCGGCTCCACCACGGCCATCCTCGTCAACATCCCGGGCGAAAGCTCCTCGGTCGTCACCTGCATCGACGGGCACATGATGGCGCGCAAGGGCCGCGCCGGCTCCGCGCTCGCCATCGCCGCGCTAGGGTCGTTCTTCGCGGGCTGCGTGTCCACGGCCGTGGTCGCCCTCTTCTCGCAGCCGCTGGTGCAGGTGGCCGGCAGCTTCCAATCCCCCGACTATTTCGGCCTCCTGCTCTTCGGCATGATGGCGGCCGTGGTGCTGGCGCAGGGGTCCGTGCTGCGCTCGGTCGCCATGGTGGTGCTCGGCCTCTTCCTGGGGCTCGTGGGCACCGACATTGCCTCGGGGCAGACGCGCTTCACCTTCGGCATATCCGCGCTCGCCGACGGCATCGGCTTCGTGCCCGTGGCCATGGGCCTCTTCGGCATCGCCGAAGTGATCTCGAGCCTGGAGCGGGGCGGCGGCAGTCCACAGACGATCGAGAAGATCAGCAGGCTATGGCCGACCCGGGAAGAAGCGCGCCAGGCCTGGCCCGCGGTGCTGCGCGGCACGGGGCTCGGCTCGCTCCTCGGTGTGCTGCCGGGCGGCGGAGCCCTCATCAGCTCGTTTGCGTCCTACGTGCTGGAGAAGAAGCTCGCCCGCGATCCCTCTCGCTTCGGCCAGGGCGCCGTGGAGGGCGTAGCGGGCCCGGAGTCCGCCAACAACGCCGGAGCGCAGACCTCCTTCATCCCGCTGCTCGCCATGGGCATTCCGCCCAACCCGGTGATGGCGCTGATGCTGGGCGCCATGACCATCCACGGCATCGTGCCGGGCCCCAAGGTGATGACGGAGCGCCCCGACCTCTTCTGGGGCATGATCGCCTCGATGTGGCTCGGCAATCTGATGCTCGTCGTCATCAACCTGCCGCTGATCGGCGTCTGGGTGAAGTTCCTGCAGATCCCCTACCGCTGGCTCTACTCGGTCATCCTGGTGTTCTGCTGCATCGGCGTCTACACCGTGAACAACACCACGGCCGACGTGCTGATCATGGCGGCGTTCGGCCTCTTCGGCTATCTCCTGACCAAGATCCGCTGCGAGCCGGCCCCGCTGATCCTCGGCTTCATCCTGGGTCCCATGCTGGAGGAGAGCTTCCGCCGCTCGCTCATCATCTCGCGCGGCAGCTGGTGGGTGTTCCTCGAGCGGCCGATCTGCCTGGGCTTCCTGGTGCTCAGCCTGATCTTCCTGCTCGTCGTCCTCCTGCCCGGCATCCGCCGCGGCCGCGAGGAGGCGTTCCGGGAGGGGTGAGATCAGCTGGGTCCGAGCGGCGTCCAGCGGTAGATGTCGGCGAGAGGAATGGCGACGCCGAGGGCTGGCAGGTCCAGCGCGTGATCGAGGCTCGTCAGGCTACGCTCCCGCCAATTGCTCTCCCGGTCATAAGCGCTGACCTCGACACCTCTGAGCGATACTGTCACGTAATGCTGACAGTTCGGGACGCTCGCATACACGCGCCGACGCCAAGCCTGATCCGCCCTGGTGTTGCTTCGCGAAAGGACTTCAAAAAGTGCCAGGGCGTCTTCAGACACAGGTGACCCCATCACAGCGTGCTCCTTCACCATCACATCCGGCTGGGGAAGGCTGTGGGCGGAAGCCGGCACGCGCGTGCCCATCCCAATCAACGGAAACCATAGCGCCTTCATCTCAATCTTCATGCGCACAAGAAAGGCCACGATGTTGGTCGTTACGATTTGATGGAAATCACTCGGCGAGGGATTCAAGATGGGCACACCCTCGATCAGCTCCCAGCGCTCCTCCGCCGGTCGCGTGTTCGCGAAGGCGAGGAACTCCTCGACGGTCATCCGCTGTTCTGGGGCGAGCTCGGGGCGTGCCGTCATGGAATTTGCTCGAGGATTCCGCGGTAGACCTCTGCGAGAGGGATCGATACGCCAAGAGCCAGAACCTCGACGGCTGCCCGAGGGCCCGACCTCTCATCGGGCAACTCAGCAAATTTACGCCCGTGGTCTCTCGCCCAGATCCAGCACTGCTGCGCATCTTGGCTAGCCACGATGTAGGCCTCCAACGAGGCGAGACTCATGTATTCCCGGGGCTTGGTGTTCAGATCCAGCTCCTGCGTCGTGGGAGAAAGCACCTCCACAACGACAACAGGCTTCGTGGTAGAAAGATCCTTGCCGCCAGCTCCCACGGCTTCGACCACGACGTCGGGATACCGAACGGTCTTGGCTGTCTCGACCCCGCGGCCTTGGCTCGTGACAATCCAGGCATTGGCATCGAGCCGGCGCTCGAAGGCTGAGGCGAACCGCTGCACGATGCGCATATGAGCGAGCGTGCCGCCCGACATTTGCTGCACAATGCGGCCCTCCTCGTACTCGAAGCGGCCTTCAGCCTGGCGCTCCACAAACCTGAAGAACGTGGCCTTGTCGACTCGGACGTAATCTCTCGCGTTCATCGCGGGCTCGCGCACGCACATTTCATTTCAGAAATGATAACACAACCGCCCCAGCACTGCTAAATGAACGTGATCCCTACCGATCGATCTCCCCGAACACGATGTCGAGGCTGCCCAGGATCGCCGAGACGTCGGCCAGCATGTGGCCGCGATTCATGAAATCCATGGCCTGGAGGTGCGGGAAGCCAGGCGCGCGGATCTTGCAGCGGTAGGGATGGTTGCTGCCGTCGGCCACGAGATAGACGCCGAACTCGCCCTTGGGCGCCTCCACGGCAGCGTAGACCTCGCCCGCCGGCACGTGGAAGCCCTCCGTGTAAAGCTTGAAGTGGTGGATCAGCGCCTCCATGGAGCGCTTCATCTCGCTCCGCTTGGGCGGCACCACCTTCTTGTCGTCGGCGACATGCGGCCCGGCACCTTCCGCCGACAGGAGCTTCTCGCAGCACTGCTGCATGATGCGCACGGCCTGGCGCATCTCCTCCATGCGGATGCAGTAGCGGTCGTAGTTGTCGCCGTTCTTGCCGATGGGAATGTCGAAATCGAGCTCGGAGTAGCACTCGTAAGGCTGCGCCTTCCGCAGGTCCCAGGCCGCGCCCGAGCCGCGCAGCATCACGCCCGAGAAGCCCCAGCGCATGCAGTCTTCCAGCGAGACCACGCCGATGTCGACGTTGCGCTGCTTGAAGATGCGATTGTCGGTGAGCAGCCCCTCGATGTCGTCGAGCACCTTGGGGTGGCTCTCACAGAATCTGGCGATGTCCTCGATGAGCTTCTCGGGGAGGTCCTGGTGCACGCCGCCGAAGCGGAAATACTTGGCGTGCATGCGGCTGCCCGAGGCGCGCTCGTAGAACACCATCAGCTTCTCGCGCTCCTCGAAGCCCCACAGCGGCGGGGTGAGCGCGCCGACGTCCATGGCCTGGGTGGTGACGTTGAGGAGGTGCGACAGGAGCCGGCCGATCTCGCAATAGAGCACGCGGATGAGCTGCGCGCGCTTGGGCACCTCGAGCTCCAGCAGCTTCTCCCCGGCCAGGCAGAAGGCGTGCTCCTGGTTCATCGGCGCCACGTAATCCAGGCGGTCGAAGTAGCCGATGGCCTGCATGTAAGTCTTGTGCTCGATCAGCTTCTCGGTGCCCCGGTGCAGGAGGCCGATGTGCGGGTCGACGCGGTTGACCACCTCGCCGTCGAGCTCGAGCACGAGGCGCAGCACGCCGTGCGCTGCCGGATGCTGCGGCCCGAAGTTGATGTTGAAGTTGCGGATTTCGGTTTCTGGCATGGTCTTCGTGAAGTCGTGAGGTCGGCAGTCGGCAGTCGGCAGTCGGCAGTCGATGTGAAGCCGGGCTAGCTGTCGTCGTCCAGTGATCGGATCAGGCCACGAAGCATCTTACCCACCGTCTCGCACTGAGCCATTACTGCTTCGATAGCTGCATGTGGCACCAAGTCTATGCGGACGGCCAGCAACAGATGCGTTTCAAGCTCCTTGACCGAGCCTTGCGCGATGCGAAGGAACTGGACATATGCGCCTCTGCTGTCGCGACCGTACCCCTCGGCGATGTTGGCAGGGATCGACGCTGCCGCGCGGCGTACCTGTGCAGTAAACCCATAGATCTCATGCTTCGGGAACAGCACAGCTAGCCGACAGGCCGCTTCCGCCAAATTCATTGCTTCGTTCCAGACGCGCAGGTCTCGGTTGCATCTCAGCCATTGCAAATCCCGACTGCCGATTGCCTACTGCCGACTGCCGCTCTTCTCGTCCCCCGGCAGCACGTAGTCGACACCCTCCCACGGGCTCTCGAAGTCGAAGGAGCGGAACTCCTGTGTCAGCTTGACGGGCTCGTAGACGACGCGCTTCTGGTCGTCGTCGTAGCGCACCTCGACATAGCCGGTGAGGGGGAAGTCCTTGCGCAGCGGGAAGCCCCGAAACCCGTAGTCGGTGAGGAGGCGGCGCAGGTCCGGATGCCCAGCGAACAGGATGCCGTACATGTCGTAGGCCTCCCGCTCGTACCAGTTCGCCGCCGGAAACACGTCGACGACGCTGGGCACGGGCGTATCGGCGTCGGTCTCGCACTTCACGCGGATACGCTGGTTCCGGCGCGGGGAGAGCAAGTGATAGACCACGTCGAAGCGCTTGCCCCGATCCGGGTAGTCGACCCCGCAGATATCGATCAGCTGCTCGAACAGGCACTGCGGATCATCGCGCAAGGCGACCAGCACCGGCACGATCTCGTCGGCACCGACCACGATCGTGACCTCTCCCAGCGCCAGCCGGGAGTGCAGCAAGCGGCTGCCCAGCAGGGCCTCGACGTGCCTGGCCAGTTCCTCGGCCGCACCGCTCATGTGTCCATCCCCGCTCAATCCACGATGAACAGCCGCGCGCCCTTGGCCGTGTGCGACCTGTGCGCGTCGGCCCCGTCGGCGACCTGGTAGCTCATGCCGGGCCTCAGCGTGAACGAGCGGCCGTCCTTGAGGACCGTGTTGAGCTCGCCCTCCACGCAGAGGATGATGTGCCCCTTCTCGCACCAGTGGTCCGACACGTAGCCGGGCGAATACTCCACCATGCGCACGCGGATATCGCCGAACTGGCGCGTGCGCCATGTCGCGACGCCCGCCTCGCCCTTGTGCGTGGTGGGCTCGACGTCCGACCAGTCGGTGGTCCCGAAGGGAATGCCCGTCATGCGCATGGCCTGATCCCTGCGCGTGCAATGGGCTGCGGCAGCACCGTGCACTCCAGATGCTCGCGATAGGCGGGCGCATTCGCCGCTTCGGCCACTGCCCGCCACACCCGCACCACCATCGGTCGCCTATGCCTGCCCAGTGCCTGCCGACGTTCGCCTATCTCTCGATCGTACCGGTGCGGCGGATCTTGCGCTGCAACAGCATCACCCCGTACACCAGCGCCTCCGCCGTCGGCGGGCACCCCGGCACGTAGATGTCCACCGGCACGATGCGGTCGCAGCCGCGCACCACCGAATAGGAGTAATGGTAGTAGCCGCCGCCGTTGGCGCAGCTGCCCATGGAGATCACATAGCGCGGCTCCGGCATCTGGTCGTAGACCTTGCGCAGCGCCGGCGCCATCTTGTTGCAGAGCGTGCCGGCGACGATCATCACGTCGGACTGGCGCGGAGAGGCCCGGGGCGCGAAGCCGAACCGCTCCAGGTCCCAGCGCGGCATGGAGGCCTGCATCATCTCCACCGCGCAGCAGGCGAGGCCAAACGTCATCCACATCAACGAGCCGGTACGCGCCCAGTTGATGAGCTCATCCGTGCTGGTGACGAGAAAGCCTTTGTCGGCGAGCTTGTTGTTGACTTCCGAGAACGGCAGTCGGGCGTCGGCAGTCGGCAGTCGCGCCATCAGCTGCTGTCCTTGATCCGACATCTTGTTCGTACCCGATTGCCGACTGCCTACTGCCGATTGCCGGCGCTCAGTCCCACTCCAGCGCGCCCTTGCGCCACTCGTAGATGAAACCCACCGTCAGCACGGCCAGGAACACCATCATCGACCAGAAGCCGAAGGCGCCCACCTCCTTGAAGGCCACCGCCCACGGGAACAGAAATGCCACCTCCAGGTCGAAGATGATGAACAGGATCGACACCAGATAGAAGCGCACGTCGAACTTCATGCGCGCATCGTCGAAGGCGTTGAAGCCGCACTCGTAGGCGGAGACCTTCTCGGGGTCCGGATTGCGCACGGCGACCAGGAATGGCGCCACCATCAGCGCCAGCCCGATCGCCAGCGCCACGCCGATGAACACGGCGAGCGGCAGATAGTCCATCAGCAGCTGGTTCATGGGGCAAGCTCCGGCGCCGCGGCGGGCCGCGACCGATCCGCCCCCTGTTATCCCAGCGCCCGGGCGCGCGCAACCCATGGCGGCGTCGCACGCAGCCTCGCTCCGGCCTGCCTGAAGCGCAGCTATTCCGTCAGGCCCCCTCGGCGGCAAGCTGTCCGGTCTTGAACAGGTAGCCCGCGGCACCCGCCCCGATCAGCGGCGCGATCACGAACAGCCACACTTGCCCCAGCGCACCGGGATTAGTGCCCGCGCCGATGATCGCCGGCCCCAGGGAGCGCGCCGGGTTCACGGACACGCCCGTCACGTTGATGCCGACGATGTGGATCGCCACCAGCGTCAGCCCGATGGCGAGCCCCGCAAGCTGGACCGGGGCCCCCTTCTGGGTGACGCCCAGGATACAAACGAGGAACAGGAACGTCGCGACGCACTCGAAGACAAAGGCGGACAGCAGGTTGTACTGTCCGAGATAGCCCGCGCCCCACCCGTTCTGCCCGAGGCCGCCGTTCCATCCCGAAGCCTTGCCGGAGAGGATGAGGTAGAGCACGGCGGCGCCTGCCAGCGCGCCGAGCACCTGGGCGATGACGTAGGCGATGAAGTCCCCGACCGACATGCGCCCGGCCACCAGCACGCCGAAGCTGACCGCCGGATTGACGTGGCATCCCGAGATGGGACCGATGCCATAGGCCATCGCTACGATGGACAGGCCGAACGCGAACGCAATACCCAGGATGTCAATGGCGGTCGGCCCCGTCCCCATGCCGGCAATGACGGCGGCCCCGCATCCAAACAGCACCAGCGTGAACGTACCGATGAACTCGGCGATCTGCTTCTTCATGGCTGCCCCCTGATGTGCGCCAAGCGCGCGAATCACGGTTGATTCTATTGGGCCTGCCACGCGCGGGAACAGCGCAGCGCTGGTTAGGCTGCATTTTGCGTGGATGTGCGGCGGCTCGCCAAAGCCGTCATCTCCGGGGCCGGCCCCCGGCATCCAGGTATCGCCACAAATGCTGCCTATTGCGAGCTGAGGCGCGTCCGCGCTGGCGGTAGGGGCCGCGGGCGCTTGCGGGGGGAGCACGCACAGCAAGCGGGTGCTGTGCGCCAGCGCCGCCGAAGTCGGTATCGCGTTGAGAGAGAGGGCGAATGTACAGACCGAGTGGTTTTGCGGTGGTGACGGCGGGCCTGGGGGCATTGGCAGCTTTCCACTTGGCATGGAACCGGGACACGCGGCCGGCAACACCATGGCCGCAGCTCGAAGCGACGCTCGGCCAACTGCCCGACATATCCGGTCCCCTCCAGCTCCACTCCGGGGCCTGGCGCGCCGCCTTGTCAGCGGCCGCCGTACAGGAGCCGTCCGGAGACGCTGCAACTCCCCAGCTCGAGGCTCCGCCGCCCGTGGAGGCCCCGGTTGCCTTCGTCCCGCTGACCGCCACCGTGCCGGTCACCACGGGGCCCATCAGCACCAGGCCAGCCAAGCCGAAGGTCGTCCAGCCCGACCTCGTCCAGGACATCGCCGCCCCACCTCCCGACCGCGACACGGTCGAGAGCGCCCCCGATGCGCAACCACCGGCCGAGCCTGCCCCTGCCGCCGCGCCGCCGCCTCAGGGCCGCATGGCTCTGGCCGGCCCGCAGCCGGAGCCGTCCAAGCCGCTGGGCGCCTCTGCTGGCAACCGTCCCGCGCAGGCGGCGCGCGAGCAAGCTCCGCCTCCCGCATCTCCTCCGCCCGCCGCCGCCCCCAAGTTCGGCCCGGACTTCTTCAAGCACGCCGAGGGCGACCACTTCTGAGGCGGGGCGCTACCGGGTGCAGGTTTGGCTGCTCCATCAGCCGAACGACCCTTGCGCGCATTTCAACGCCACCAGTGATTTGCAACCGATGGCTCCTCATCTCGCGCGCGGTGTCCCAAACCTCTCTTGATAAGCGCTCCGCACACATCAAAGAATGCGCAGAACGAAAACATCACCGCAGCAAACAGGATGGGGACCGCGGGCGCAACGTAGTGGCTGTGCAGGACCGGCATACTCGTGGCATCGGCCGCGATCAGAATGGCCATCCTGCTGATGACGGCTGTTAGAGCCGTGCAGGCAAGAATTAGGGACAGCGATAGTTGTCTTCTCATCATCGCAGCGATCGCGGCAAACGCAAATGCCAAGAGCCCCAGCTCGACGAAGATCGCCGAACACTTTTGTATCGCCGCGAGGATCCACGACCATTCCCGGTAGATCGCCGCTTTGGTCGTCGGCATCGCTGGCCATCTCACCCAGTCTATGAATAGCGTCCCGTCCCCAACGGTATAGGTCGATGGGAAGGCAACCTTATCCGGAACAATCTGAAATGTTGCGCCAGCATCATTGCGAAACGTCACTGAGCAATCGGGCTTGCACAGCCCCGTGATCAAGAAGCGCTGCTCCTCCAAGTTCGGGTCAGCAAAATGCGCGACCAAGTCGGGGCTGCGAAGTCGCTTGGTCTCTATCTGGTGAGCCCCCTCGGCAATGAGCCACTCTCTCGCACTCCCTTTGTACCATCCAGCGATCGTGAAGCGACGCTCTGTAGCCGGCTCCACGTACAATGGCTCATTCAACAGCGCGAGAATGGGCTCGCGGGTCGCCGGTTCCATATGCGATGGAAAAGCTTCGAAGCTCATCTGCGTCTGCATCGTCAATACCTTGAAGCCCGTGGCTACGCGCGAGGGAATCGTCAGCGCCTGGTGGATGTCCATGTAGCCCGGCATCAAGGGAAGGACCCATCCGCCGCAATTGAGAAGCTCTTGCGAGCAGGCATTCTCAATCTCCGCGGAGAGCTGGCGATAGAACTTCTCGGCCGTCCTTGCGTCCTTGTGAGCCCCGACCTCGGCTGCGGCACCGCGCAGGGCCCAATACAGCCATCCACTGGCTATATCGCCGCACCAATCAGCCCGGATCCGGCACCCTGCAGTTCGCCATGGCGTCGTATCGACGGCCGGATCGAGGTAAGGCTTCAGCTTCGCAAACGTCGGACTCTGTGCGTAGATCTCAAGCCGCGCCGCATGCGGCACGGGCATGTAAGCCCTTCGATGCAGGTAGGAGGCGCGCTGGAGCGATGCCAATGCAGATTGATAGGCAGAACCCTTAATCTCGTTGAGCGTAAAGACTCGATAGTGGCTCATGTTCAGCAAAGCCACCACAACGCATACCGCAGTTGCCGACACAGCGCCGATCGCCACTCGATGCATCCCCACGCGCCAAGGTATGTAACCGGACGCAGCGCCGAGACCGAATGCCACGGCAGTCACTGGAAATATCCAAATGCCTTCCTCGCGGGTAATCCAAAGAAGACCCGCAAACAATCCCGCGACCAGAGGCTTGATTATGTCCTGTACCACCGGGCTGGGGACACGCTTGCCGAAGGCGGCATCCGCGAGGGTCGCCATGTAACAGAGAACTAGCGAAGCATAGAAGGGTTCGCGCAGCAGACGCTGCATCGATTGCTCATACATGGCGGGGCACACTAGGAGCAGCAGCAGTAGCGTGACGTACAGCCACGAGCTGCGGAGCACCCTGCTGGCGACGTGAGATAAGTATGCACTGGAAAGGAAGTAGAGAATTGTTTGAGAGACGGCGATGGAGAGACCCGTCAAGTGGCTCGCTGCAATAAACAGCGGATACCCTGGGCCCTTGACTAGCGTGGAGGAATTATAGGGACCCAGCCATTGCCCTGTGGCAATGTACAAACCTTGACGGAGGAATAATGCCTCGTCCCATGTCCCACCAGAATTGATCGAGGTGGGCCTTCCGGCCGTCAATACAAGATAGGCGATCCCAATCACCAATGTAGCGAGCAAGCGCACCGGCACTGTATCTTCCCCCAAGTTTCCGTTGCACCGATGTCCGCCACCCCACACCCCCTCACCGCGCCACAAAGTACCGCGTCGGCTCCAGCTCGCGGTCGTCGTAGGCCTCGAGCGCGGCGCGCAGCCTTTCCGCGTTGGCGGCATAGAGCCCGGCAGCGAGCGCCCGCGCCAGCCGATTGGCGCCGGTGGCGAGGCCCGGGATGTCGCCCGCCAGGGCCGCGTGGCTCATGGTCGCGCCGGCGTTGAAGCAATGGATGTTTCCGAGCCCCGGCGTGGCGCCGGGCACGCGCTCGCCGAGCTCGAAGCCCGGGCCCAGATAGGGAAAGCGCGCGGCCTCGGGATGGCGTGCGGCCTCGTCCGGCCCGACACGGTCCCGCCAGAGCAGGATGTTGCCGTGCACGCGCGCGAGCTCGGACCGCCGCGGCAGGTCCACGGCAAAGCCGGTCGCCAGCACCACCGCCTCGAAACTGTAGCGCGTCTTGGCCGTCACCACGGCGACGGCCTCCGCCTCCGGGATCACGTCGAGCCAGGGCTCGGCCACGTGCAGCACGAAGCCGGCATGCCGGTCGCAGCGCAGCACCGACTCGTGCGGAGGTGGCACGGCCTCGGCGAAGATGTAGGTGTAGATCTCCCAGCGCTGGCGGTCGGAGAGCCCGTGGAAGCCCTCGAGGAAGCCCGCGAACACGGTCCACTTCGACTTGTTGATCTGCGGCAAGTGCGGACGGCGTGCGAACAGGCGTACCTCGCGCGCCCCGGTCTCCAGCGCCACGGCGGCGTTGTCGAAGGCCGAGGCGCTCGCGCCCAGCACCCCGACCCTGCCGCCGGCAAAGCGGGCGAAGTCGATGTCGTCGGCGGAATGAAACACGCGGGCGCCCCGTGCTCCCACATGGTCGGGCCGCAGCGACGGAAACGCCGGGACGTAGGGCGCACCGGAGCCGTCACGCCCGCCGGCCAGCACGACCCTGCGCGCGTGGACGGTCTCCGGCCCGCGAGGTCCCTGCAGATCGATGCGCACGAAATCGATGCCGGGATCGATATCCACGGCCTTCACGCCGTTCTCGACCGGCACGCCGGCAACATCACGCACCCACAAGAGGTAGGCCAGCCAATCGGCGGTGGCGATCTTGGTGAGGCGCTCCCATCCCTGGGCCCCGTGCTGCGCCTCCCACCAGGCGCGGAAGGTCAGGGCGGGAAAGCCGAGGTCGGGCCCCATCAGGTGCTTGGGCGAGCGCAGCGTCTCCATCCTGGCGTAGGTGCCCCACGGCCCCTCCCGTCCACGCGCCGCGGCATCGATGATGCGCAGGTTGCGCACCCCGTCGCGCAGCAGGGCGAGCGCCGCAGTCTGCCCGCACATGCCGCCGCCAATGATGAGCACGTCCAGCGCCGGCCTGCCGTCGGGCCCCGAGGCGGCCGGCACCCAGTTCGGCGCCGGGAAGCGCATGCGCTCGAAATCGCGCCGGGCGGTCGCCGCCAGCGCGTCGAGGCCGCAGGCCCGGTCGCCCCCCGTCACAGGTGTCTCGGACACGCTCGCCTCAAGGTTCCACGTACCTGCAGGCTAGCTGCACCCTCCGCGCGCGGCCAAGGGTGCACGAGGCCGCGGGCCTGAATCGCCCGCCACCGCTGGCATTTGCCATGCGCCGCGCACATGTGCGCCCTGCCGACCGGGCGACTAACGCCCGCCATAACACTGGCTATAAGGAGCGCCTCCAGGCCGCCCGCCTGGGCCGGCGAGGAGCCCCACCCCCGCATGCAGAAATCAACCGCCGCCCCGGTCCTCGCCCAGGCCGCCTCCAGACCGCTGCGGGCCATCGGCCTCATGTGCCTCGCGTGGGCGCTGTTCGCCTGCCTGGACACCACGGCGAAGTACCTGGGCACGCGCAGCGATCTGCCGGCCACCCAGATCATCTGGATGCGCTTCCTCGGACAGTTCCTCGCCATGGTCGCGATGCTCGGGCTGATCGCCGTGCCTTCGCTCCTGCGCACGCGCAAGCTCAAGACGCAGCTGGCGCGCTCGCTGCTGCTGCTGGGCTCGACGGCCTTCAACTTCGTGGCGCTGCGCCATCTGCGTCTCGACCAGACCACCACTATCGGCTTCCTCACGCCGCTCATGGTGGCGCTGCTGGCGGGGCCGTTCCTCGGCGAATGGATCGGCTGGCGGCGCGCGCTCGCCATCCTGGTCGGCTTCGCCGGCATCCTGGTGGCGATCCGGCCCGGCGCCAGCACCGTGGAGCCAGCCGTGCTGCTGTCGCTCGCGGGCATGCTCTGCTATGCGTCGTTCAGCATCGTCACGCGCTATCTGGCACCTTATGACCGGGCCGAGGTCACGCTGTTCTGCTCCCTGCTTGCGGGCACGCTGCTCGTGGCACCGCTCGCCATAGCGGACTGGGTGTGGCCGGCCGACCGCTTCGTGTGGATGCTGCTGCTGTCCATGGGCATCTACGCCGGCATCGGCCACTACGTCTTCATCGTCGCGCACCGCTACGCGCCGGCCTCCACGATCGCGCCCTTCCTCTACATCACCCTCATCACCCACTCCGCAGCGGGCTACCTCGTCTTCGGCCAGGTGCCGGACGCCTGGACGCTCGGCGGCGCCGCCATCGTCATCGTGTCGGGCCTCTACCTCTTCCAGCGCGAGCGCGTCACCTCGCGCGCCGCGGCCGTCGCCATGACGTCGGAGGCCGCTCCGCAGCGGTGACATCCTCGACAGCGCGCCGGGGCGCTCACGCGGCTGCGGCCGGTATCCGGCTTTCGACGTGATAGGCCTTCGAGGTGATCATCCAGCCGTCGCCGATCCGGTGGTAGGTGAGATAGTCGACGAACACGACGGCGTTGATCCTCACGCGCACCTTCACGAGCGCCTGGGTTGCAGAGGCGAAATCCACCAGCAGGATCTCTTCCTGACGCGGCGCGCCCAGCGCCTTGGGTGACGGCCTGCCCGCGATGACGTCCCTGAATTTGGCGGCCGACCATGCCGTCATCTGCCCCTCCTGGAACCCGTGCAATTGCGCCGAGGCGCGAAAGACCTCGTCGAAGCGAGAGACGTCGGAGTCGTACATCCGGTCGAAATACCGGTGTACGGCGTCGATTAGCCCTTGGATGTTGGCTTGCCCGGTCATGGGAGTGCTCCGCTCGTTGCTGGCGTCGCCCTTGTATGTCCCGACCGGCTGGAGCGTGTCCTTGCGAATTGCGCTCGAATTCCCCTTTCCGCCGCAATATCCTGCCGTTCCGCCTCCCAGGAATAATGGATGATGCCAAAAATGAACCTCGACGCGATCGACCGCCGCATCATCGCAGCGCTGCAGGCGGACGGCCGCCTTACCAACGTGGAGCTGGCGGACAAGGTCGGGCTGTCAGCATCTCCATGCCTGCGTCGCGTGAAGCGGCTAGAGCAGGAGGGCTACATCGAATCCTACCGCGCCAGCCTCGGGCGCGACCGCGTTGGGCTCGGCCTCACGGTCTTCGTCGGCGTCAAGATTGAAGGTCACGCGGACGATCGCGCCGACACCTTCCAGAACGCGATGCTCGCCATGCCCGAGATCGTCTCCTGCCACATGGTGTCGGGCGAGGCCGACTACCTCCTCGAGGTGGTCGTGCCAGACCTCGCACACTATCAGCGCTTCCTGCTCGGCAAGCTCTTGAACCAGCCGATCGTCAGGGAGGTGCGCAGCAACATCGCCATCCAGACGCTCAAAGCCGGCGCTCCCCTGCCGCTCGATCATCTCGACGCGGCGTCTCGCGGCTGATCGAGTAACGGGGTCAGACCCCTGACTTCCAGCGTCGCAATTTCTGCCGCAACGACGAGGTCAGGGGTCTGACCCTGCTGCCACCGCCGGCCCGTTGCCGCCGAGCCGCGCCTTCGTCTCGGCGGCCCAGGCCGCGAACCTGTCCGCGGCGATGGCGGCACGCATGGCCTCCATCAGCTGCTGGTAGAACGCCACGTTGGCCCAGGAGAGCAGCATGGCGCCGAGATATTCCCCCGATTTCACGAGGTGATGCAGGTAGGCGCGGGAATAATCCCGCGCGGCGGGGCAGATACTGGCGGGATCGAGCGGGCCCGGATCGTCGGCGTGGCGCGCATTCTTGAGATTGACCTTGCCGCCCCACGTGAAGGCCAGGCCGTGACGGCCCGAGCGGGTCGGGATGACGCAGTCGAACATGTCCGCCCCGCGCGCCACGCTTTCGATGAGATCGACGGGCGTGCCGACGCCCATGAGGTAGCGCGGCTTGTCCGCCGGCAGCCGGCGCGCGGTCAGCTCCAGCGTGTCCAGCATCGCCTGCTGCGTCTCGCCGACGGCGAGCCCGCCGACGGCGTAGCCGGCAAAGTCCATCGCCACCAGCCCGTCCGCCGAGCGCGCCCGCAGCTCGGGGTCGATGCCGCCCTGGACAATCCCGAACAGGGCCTGACCGCGCGTGGCGCGCCCCAGCTGCAGCTGGCTCTCGAACTCGCGCTTGCACCGCTCGCCCCAGGCGAGCGACCGGTCGACGGCGGCACGCGTCTCATCGCGCGTCGCCGGCAGGGCAATGCACTCGTCGAGTTGCATCTGGATATCGGCACCCAGCAGGCACTGGATCTCGACGGCGCGCTCCGGCGTGAGCATGTGCGGCGATCCGTCGAGGTGGGACTGGAACTCGACGCCCGCCTCCGTGATCTTGCGCAGCTTCGCGAGGCTCATCACCTGGAAGCCGCCCGAGTCCGTGAGAATGGGCCGGCTCCAACGCATGAACCCGTGCACACCTCCCAGTCGGGCGACGCGCTCCGCTCCGGGACGCAGCATCAGGTGGTAGGTGTTGGCGAGAACGATGTCGGTGCCGGCGGCCTCCAGCTGATCCGTATACACAGCCTTCACCGTGGCCGCGGTGCCGACCGGCATGAAGGCGGGCGTGCGGATCACGCCCCGCGGCGTCGCGATCGCGCCGAGGCGTGCGCCGCCGTCGGTCTTGCGCAGGCTGAACGAGAAGCGGTCGGTCATGCGGCAGCCGGCGCCCTGTGGAGCAGGCAGGCGTCGCCGAACGAATAGAAGCGATAGCCTGCAGCGATGGCATGGGCGTAAGCGGCACGCATGCTCTCCAGACCGCTGAAGGCCGCGGCCAGCATGAACAGCGTCGAGCGCGGCAGGTGGAAGTTGGTCATCAGCACGTCCACCGCCTTGAAGCGATAGCCGGGCGTGATGAAGAGCGCCGTCTCGCCGGCAAAGGGACGGATGATTGCCTCGGTGCGCGGCTCACCTCCCCATCGTGCCGAAGGCGCGTCTTCGACACGACGCGAGGAGGGGCCGGGCGTGGGGGGAAGCCCGACGTCTGATGTTGGGGGGGCCCCCCCTCCCTGTCCCTCCCCCACAAGTGGGGAGGGAACCACCGCCGCCGTCTCGATCAGGCGCAACGACGTCGTACCGACCGCAATGATCCGCCCGCCGGTGGCGCGGGCACGGTTGAGCGCTGCGGCCGTGTCCGCGGTGATCTCGCCCCACTCCGCATGCATACGATGCTCGCAGGTATCGTCCGCCTTGACCGGGAGGAAGGTGCCGGCACCCACGTGCAGAGTAATGAAATGCCGGGAGATGCCGCGTGCCCCGAGGGCCGCCAACAGCCCCTCGGTGAAATGGAGGCCGGCGGTCGGCGCTGCGACCGCGCCGTCGTGGCGGGCATACACGGTCTGGTAGCGCTCCCAATCCTGCGGCTCGATTGCGCGTCTGCCGGCGATGTAGGGCGGGAGCGGCGGATCGCCGACGATCGCGATGGCCTCGTCGAGATAGGGCCCATGCAGGCTGAAAGCGAGCTCCACCTCTCCCGCCTCGCCGATCTCGGTGACTGTCGCCTCCAGCGTGCCGAGCAGACAGACGCGGCCATCGTGGCCAAAGCTCACCCGGTCGCCCACGGCAAGACGCTTGGCGGGCCGCGCGAAGGCGTGCCAGCGGCTCTCGTCGATGCGCTTGTGCAGGTTGAAGCCGATCCGCGCGCGGTTATCGCCACGCACCCGCTCGCCCTCGAGGGCAGCGTGGATCACGCGCGTATCGTTGAACACCAGCGCATCCCCCGGCCGCAGCAGCTCCGGCAGGTCGCGCACGAGGCGATCTTCAAGCTCGACGGGCTCTGCGCCCGCAATGCGAGCGTCCCCTCCCCCCTCGTGGGGGAGGGACAGGGAGGGGGGGACGGCAGAACTCTTCACGTCGGGCTTCCCCCCACCCCTGTCCCCTCCCCACGTCGTGTCGAAGACGCGCCTTCGGCACGATGGGGAGGGGAATTCGCGTGACGTTTGGGGAGCGCACGGCCGCACCACCAGCAGCCTCGCCGCATCGCGCGGGCAGGCGGGCTCCAGCGCGATACGCTCCTCAGGCAGCTCGAAGTCGAAGAGGTCGGTGCGCATCAACGCCAGGATATGGGATCTTCGGGCGTTTGATACCACCTGCCCGCCAAGATCGGGGCAGCAGGAGCGGCCGGACCCGAGCTCAGAGCCAGCGCCGCGAACCCAGCATCCGCCACAGCGCCGGCATCAAAGCCGCACCCAGGGCCACCTTCACGGCGGTCGAGGCCAGGAAGGGCGTGAGGCCTTGGCCGATCGCCTTGCTCGCGCCCAGCAGCGTGGCAAGCCAAGTCAGCCCCGGGATGAAGAGCACGACGTGCCCCAGCACCATCGCAGCCGCGCATTTCGTGAACGTCCGGTCCCAGCCGCGCTCGGCCAGCAGGCCCGCCAGCCAGGCCGCGACAACGAATCCTGCCAGGAACCCGCCGGTCGGTCCTGCCATGTAGGCGAGGCCGATCCCCCGCTCGGGCGTGCCGGCGAACACGGGCAGGCCCATCGCCCCGGCGGCAAGGTAGGCGAGCACGGTGGCCACCCCCAGCCGCGGGCCGTAGGCCATGCCGAGCATCAACACGACGAGCGTCTGCATGGTCATCGGCACGGGCCAGAACGGCACCTGGATCTTCGCGGAGGCCGTGAGCAGGCACACCCCGAGCACGGCTGCCGCCGTCGCCGTCAGCCATCGCCTCGAAGCGCTCTGCGGCGCGGCAGCAACGTCGATCAAGGTCTGGGAGCCGTACTTCTGGAGCATGTGATGCCTTTCGCTCTCGGTCCACGCCGCGACTCTCGCAGCGTGCGATGCCGGCCATGCTACGACGCGGCCGTCGAAGCGGAAGGCGCCTTCACGCCGCATGCTCCCCGCACCGAGGCGCGAGCCTACGCGGCGTCGGCAGCCACTTTGAGCGAGATGATCTTGTCGGGATTGACCACCGGCTCGCCGCGCTTGATCTTGTCGACGTTCTCCATACCCTCGATCACCTTGCCCCACACGGTGTACTGCTTGTCGAGGAAGCGGGCGTCATCGAAGCAGATGAAAAACTGGCTGTTGGCGCTGTTGGGGTTCTGCGCACGCGCCATCGAGCACACGCCGCGCACGTGCGGCTCGGCGTTGAACTCGGCGGGCAGATTGCCGTACTTCGAGCCGCCGGTGCCCGTGCCCTGCGGGCAGCCGGTCTGCGCCATGAAGCCGTCGATCACGCGATGAAAGACGATGCCGTCGTAGAAGCCCTCGCGCGCCAGCTTCTTGATGCGCTCCACGTGCTTGGGCGCGAGATCGGGCCTCAGGGCAATCACCACCTTGCCCTTGGTGGTCTCCATGACGAGCGTGTTCTCGGGGTCCTTGATGGGCATGTCGAAACTCCGTTTCTCGAGGGAGTAGGGAGTGGGCAATAGGGAGTAGGGAAAAGCGATGAAAGGCGACGCCGTTCCCTATTTCCTACTGCCTATTCCCTACTCCCTACTCCCTTCTGTCTCATTTCTTATCCGCCAGCACGTACACCTTCACCATCTTGTCCGGCTGGGGCGGCGGCTCGCCGCGGGCGATCCTGTCGACGGTGTCCATGCCCTCGATCACCTCGCCCCATAAGGTGTACTGGCCGGTCAGCTGCCGGCAGGCTTGGCCGAAGCAGATGAAGAACTGGCTGTTGGCGCTGTTGGGATCATCGGTCCGCGCCGCCCCGACGCTGCCGCGCTTGTAGGGCTCCTGGCTGAACTCGGCCGGCAGGCTGGGCAGCTTCGAGCCCCCGGTGCCGGTGCCGGTCGGATCGCCGGTCTGCGCCATGAAGCCCGCAATCACGCGGTGAAAGATGATGCCGTTGTAGAAGCCGTCCTTGGCGAGGCGCTTCACCTGCGCCACGTGCTTGGGCGCGAGGTCCGGGCGCAGCCTGATGAGGATGTTGCCCTTGGTCGTCTCGATCACCAGCGTGTTCTGCGGATCCGGCGCCTGGGCGCTGGCCGGAGCAGCGAGCGCGACGAGGATCAGCGCGAGGCTCATGACGAGGCGGATCACGAAAGTCTCCATGGCTGACGAGGAGCGCGGCAAAGGGCGTCTCGGCCGCGCGCGAGCTGAGAGCAGCTGGCGAATGACGCCGCCTTATGGCCTTTCTGGGGCACACAGGCAACCGCCATCCAGCCGTATCCGCGCAGCGAAGCGTAGGGGGTGGTGACCATGGCACCCGCTGCCTCGATATGCCCTCCGGCATTCCGCTGCGCGGGGGGGCCGACGCCAGCGTAGCGCGCGGGCCAGTTTCACGGCTTGCGCTTCGCCGCCTTGGCCTTGAGGCGCCTGGCGACGCCAGCCGGCACGAACTCCGACACGTCGCCGCCCATCAGGGCGATCTGCCGCACCAGCGTGGCCGTGATGTGCCGAACGCCAGGGCTCGCCGGCAGGAACACCGTATCGATCCCCGGCGCCATGGCGGAGTTCATGCCAGCCATCTGCATCTCGTAGTCGAAGTCGGTGCCATCGCGCAGGCCCCGGAAGATCAGCGTCGCCCCGGCGTCCCGCACCGCATCGACGGTGAGGTTGTCGAAGGTGGCGATCTCGATCTTCGTCCCACTCTTCCTGGCGAGGCCGGCAGTCTCCGCCTTCAGCATCTCGATCTTCTCCTCGGTCGCGAAGAGCGGGGTCTTCCCGGGGTGCACGCCGATGCCGATGACCAGCGTGTCCACCATGCGTGCCGCCCGCGCGATGACGTCGAGGTGCCCGTTGGTGACGGGATCGAACGAGCCTGACGTGAAGCCGATGCGTTTCATTGAGCGACGCCCCCGCGGTGCCGATCGACTGCGTTCCCTCCCCCCTTGTGGGGGAGGGACAGGGAGGGGGGTATCCCAGAACCGTCGTGGTTCCCCCCACCCCTAACCCCTCCCCGCCATGTCGAAGACATGCCTCCGGCATGGGGGGAGGGGAACCAGCGCTGCCAGTATCACGGCCGCCGCGCCATCGCCAGCGCCAGCCCGCCGAGCAGGAGGAGCACGCCGGCGGCACCGTCGAGGAAGCGCAGACGGGCGGCATCGAAAGTCGCCCGCGCCCGCGCCACCATCAGCGTGTAGGCGATGTCGACCGCCGCAAGCACGGCGACGAACAGCACGGCCAGCACCGACAGCTGCAGCACCGCATCGCCGGCGGGATCGATGAACTGCGGCAGGAAGGCACCCAGGAACAGCAGCACCTTGGGGTTCGACAGGCTGACCAGCACGCCCTCGAAATAGAGGTTGGCGCGCACGCCGCGCGGGGCAGGCGCGATGCCGGTCACGGCCCTGCGCCGCAAGAGCCACAGCTGGCGCGCGCCCAGATAGACGAGGTAGAGCGCGCCGAACCAGCGGACCACGTCGAACCACTCGGACATGAACACCATGACCGAGCTCATGCCCGCCGCCGCGGCTGCCACGAGCAGCGCGAGCCCGGTCGTGGTGCCCGCCAGCGTGAGGAGACCCGCGCGCCGTCCGCTCGAGAGCGTGTTGGCGAGAATGAGCGACATGTTGGGCCCGGGCGTCAGGCCCAGGAGGAGGCAGGTGGCTATGAAGGCGGCAAGGACGTGCAGAGACATCGGAGCTCTCGGCTGGGGCTGAGGGGGCGCGCTGGCCCGATCGGGGGCGCGCTGCCCTTTATAGCCCTGCTCGGCCGACGATCCAGGGCCCGGCGTGCGAGATGGCACCCGGTCGGTGGCGCCGGCCCACACCCATCCATGCACCCGCTCGCAGAACAAAATGAGATGCATCGCGTTAACCATGCCTCAGGGCCAATGCGAAGGTTTCCACGATGGCGAATGCTTGTCTCCGCTCTCCAGCGACCATTGCATGTCTCCTCCTGGTCTCGACCGCTCCCGCCGATGCGCGCGGTGGCGGGCACGGAGGCGGCACTGCGGCCTCCTCGAGCGCCGCAACGACCATGAGTTCCCCCGCGCCGTCCGCAGCAGCGACCAGCCCGTCCGCGGGTCGCTCAGGCTCATCGGGCACGACCGGCGGCGGCAGCACGTCGGGGACGACAGGCGGCGGAGGCAGCGGTGCCGGAGCAAATGCGGGCGCTTCGCAAGCCGCCTCTGGTCCACCCGCCTCGGTAATCGGCACGCCCATGACCCCGCAGGGACAGATTGCGCCTCTGTCGCCCCAGCTGCAGTCCCAATTCGCCACAGGCGGTACCACGACGCAAAGCAACGCCAGCGGCTCGGCGAGCCCCAGCGAGTCGGCACCGAGCGCCCCAGGGGGCGGTGGACGAACCGTTGATGCGTGCATGGGCTTCTGGGACTCGGGCACGCACATGAGCAAGGCCGAATGGAAGGCCGCCTGCGTGCGCATCCAGAACCGTCTCGACAACCTCAAGGTCGACAACTTGAGGATCGGCGCGGCCGCCAAGAGGTGAGCCTCGCGGGCGGAGCGGAATCTTGTCGATCAGACGGCCGCAGCGTTGCCTCGCCGCGAGTGATGGTGTTTGCTTGGGAGAAACCGGGGATGGAGGGTTGGCGAGGCCATGCTCGCTCCGCAGTCGCTCCTCATGTGGCTCATCATTGGCGCCTTTGCCGGTTGGCTCGCGGGCAAGATCGTCCGGGGCCGCGGCTTGGGCCTGCTTGCCAACATCGTGATCGGCATCCTGGGCGCGGTGGTCGGCGGCTACATCCTTCCGCAACTCGGCTTCATCCCGAGCTCGGCTGGCGGAGATTTCATCGCCGCGACGCTCGGTGCCGTGATCATGCTCGTCACGATCACGCTTGTTCGCCGCGTCACGTAAGCATCGATGATATTGGGTAGACGCGCTCGGCCCCCGGCGGCGGTCCGACCCGATCTCGGCACGCCGTGCCGCTCATCCGCGAGCTCGGCTGTGCCGCCTCACCGCATCACGTGGCGGGCGCCATGCTTCTCGTGCCACTTGGGGCCGGGCCCGCGCATGTAATGCAGCTCGGGACGGTATGGATCGAAGATGGCGCCCCTCAAGCTCCGCCAGCATCCAAGAACCAGCGTCCCACATACCATTGACACTTTTGCTACCATGATCCGCGATCCCCTCGAGACCGGTTGATTCCGGCCTTTTTGACCACGTCTCCGTCCCCAGAGTTCGATGTTTCAATGATAGCGTGTAAAGCTTTGTAATCGCTTGACGGCCCGACCTCGGCCCTCGGCTTCCTCGCCGCCGCGTCAGCTGTGGAGGAAAGCGCGGAGGCGCTACGCGCTCGTTGATTTCAGCTTCAGCCGCAGCCCGGTGATCACGTAGCCCTTGGGGGGAGCCTTGCCGGGGTCGCTCACACTGCCCGCGGGCTTGTCGCTCATGGACTGCAGGCTGAGGCTTGAATCCGGCTCCCCGATCATGGGCGCGGCGGAGTCGGCTGGGCTTCCGGGATCCGCCGCGTAGCTCTGCTCGAGCAGCCCTGCAGCCGGCGGTCGCGCCCTGTCGCCCTTGACCACCCAGATCACCGTCGTCCTTGCATCCGGCGAGAGGCTGACGCCTTGAACCTGCCCGGTGTACTCCTCCTCGTTGCCGGCCTTCCCCTTGAAGGTGCAGGCCGCGTTCCTGACGCGGCTCTCGGCCCCCGAGGTTGCCGCCTCCGAGGATTTCGCCGGCTCCTCCAGATCGCACGTGAGGATGCCGAGCGTGATCTCGCCCTGCTGCGCGCTCGCCATCTGCAGGGCTCCGAACCAGAACGCGGTCACGGCCAGAGTTGCCTTCAGGGGTCTCATTGTCGCCTCGCTCGATCTTGAGGGGCCGCCGCCTGGCGGATGCCTTGCACCGGCAAGCCCGGGCCTGCGGCCTAGGCGGTCTGGCCGCGCGCGACCCGGACCCGCTCGACCCAGGCCTTCAGTGATGTGAGCGCCGCAGCGCCGCAGCGCGGGCATCGCGCGGCAAAGGGCGGGGGCTCGCCGGCAGCGATCTCGCCGCACAGGTCGCAGCGCCAGCCTAGCCCGCCGAATGGCGCGGCCTTCGTCACGGCTGGCACCGGCACACTGGGCCTCTCGGCTGCGAGCCCATTTTGTCGTGGAGCTTCCACCATGACGGTTGAACGTCACGGTGAAGCTTTCGTTCCCGACTGTGACATTCGGCGCCTGGGCCGCCGGCTCGGCGGTCCACGACGGACATGGAGCCGTTCCATCCGCCAGTCGCTTCGCCCGCCGCGCCCCACTCCCGCGCCCGTCCGTTTTGCGGAAGCGCGTGCCGTGTTAAGTCTGTCGCCCCTCGCGCGGATGGGTGGCCGAGTGGTTTAAGGCACCGGTCTTGAAAACCGGCGTGGGTTCACGCTCACCGGGGGTTCGAATCCCTCCCCATCCGCCACAACCGATTTTGTGCAGCCCGGACACATAGGTAACAGAACGTACCTAAGACATGGGTGACACCCGTGTACCGAACGGGTTGTCGATAGGTTGCAGGGTTTTCTGTTCCAAGTCGATATAGCCGAGGTCGT
>Ga0070741_10002699_pt1 | contig 46554 bp, 43 predicted proteins | sample Coa_R1_4_FD_66440 | JGI IMG/M metagenome (GOLD analysis project Ga0070741, IMG submission 66440) | Surface soil microbial communities from Centralia Pennsylvania, which are recovering from an underground coalmine fire - Coalmine... | ecosystem: Environmental > Terrestrial > Soil > Unclassified ... | reverse complement strand
AACCTTCGGAAACTAGCCAAGCTGATACCAATGCCGACGCCAAAGCCGGCCTGAGAGACGGCCGGCTTGCCGCGAATTTTGCCTACTTCGATCGCGAGCCGACTTCTTCAACACAATCGGAACCGAAACGGACGTTCGCTTCCTTTCCCAGAAATACGGCGATTAACCCAAGGCGGACCTCTTCGCGCCACTGTGGCAGAAGCTATACTCGGACTATTGCAGTCTGGGGGCGGGGAAGACAATCCGCCACCGCGTCGGCTGCTAGGAGTAATCTCGATACGGCGAGAGGGGGTTGGAAGTGAATTGGGTGCGAAAGATTACGGCCAATGTCGAGCCTCTCGACGACAAGTTTTTCGGCTTCAAATACCGGTGTTCGCTCACTCTCAATGATGGCACGTTCCTCCCCTGTGTCGTCCTTCAATCAAAAAAACGCCTCGTCGAATTCGCCAAGCGGCGCATCCAAGAGGAACTGAATGGTCGGGGGTTTATTGGAGGCGAAGACCCATACGGACAGATCGTCCCCAGCTTTGTCGCCAGTCACAATAGAGTTGCCGCATACGATGTCGCGGACGCAATACCATCGCGATTTGCTCCCCCTCTGCAATTGCTCTCGCGGATCGAGGGAGAGACGACAATGGGCTGGACTGGCTGGGTATTTCGAATGAAAGACCGAAGTGTATTTTCTTACGGTTCATCGTTCCGTATGGAATTCTTGCAACTCCCAGACGGATACGAATTCGCGGACGTTGAAGAGGTAATTAATCACAGCTTCGTAAATTCCGGTGGAGCACTTGATGGGCTTGGGCAGGGCCGTCCTTTGACAGAGGAATATCGGCGGACAAAATTACTCCGTGAACGAGCGTCTTTCTCTTGCGCCGTCGAAGGCATCTAGCGGCGGCAATCCGGTAAGCCTTTGAATATCTCCTAATGGCCCCATAGCGGACCTCAACGAGGATTGCCGGAGACGTCTGCCTTCGGGAATAGACCGGACCTAGAGACCAGCGACCACCGATGTCGGCTGGTGACCCTTGACTGAGATGGATCAGTCGCAGGTCGTCTCGGTCGGTCCGATCGAAAATGCGAGCCTGCTCCGCTGCCATTGCGCTTGACGGGGTGCGGAACAGCAACGATCCTTCCGGCCTCTGTGCAATGCGTCGTCAAAACAGCAACTCGGCCAGTCAATGTGCCGGGAGAAAGCGGGGAGGCGTGGCGGCTGCCAGCGATCGTGATCAGGCGCGCGGGTGTTCGTGCTGTTGCAACACGGACGATGGCGTAACGAGCCGCCGCGATGTGCTGCTGCTGGGATCAGCCTTCGTGGCTGCGACAGCTTTGCCGGCTGCGGCCGAGCCGGCCGACGAGCGGCCTCAGGAAGGCGACTTTCTGGTTCGCACCGATGGCCCTCCGACCCCTCTTGGACCAGGTGACATCTCGGCTCCGCAGGTGATCGCCTGGCCGATGGATCCGGCGACGAAAACGGTCCGCGACGGATCGCGCCTCAACAAGGTGCTGCTGGTCCGCCTCGATCCGGCGACTCTCGAACAGCCGACGCTGGCGCGCGCCGCCGATGGCGTTGTCGGATATTCGGCGATCTGCCCGCATGCCGGCTGCGAAGTGACCGGCTGGCAGGCGGATCAACTCATGCTCGAGTGTCCGTGTCACAACTCTCGCTACAATCCGCGCGAGGCGGCAGCGATCGTGGATGGCCCGACCATGCGCGCACTGGCGTCGCTTCCGCTCAAGATTGTCGATGGCAAGCTTGCCGTCGCCAAACCATTCATCGGGAGGCTGGGTGTCGTATCGTCCTGATCGATGAATCCCAAATAATAATAGTTCGGGAGGAGGAGTTCATGTCTGGATGGAAGAAGTGGCTGCACGGCATTTCAGCCGTTGCGGTGATTATGGCTGCCGGTCTCGGAAACGGATCGGCGCAGGAAATGATGGCATCGCCCCCGGGTCCGGCGCCATTGCCTGCCGTGCTGCAGAATTATTCGCCGGTCACCGCGGATCGGTTGCGCAAGCCTGAAGATTCGAACTGGCTGCTGTTTCGGCGCACCTATGACGGATGGGGTTACAGCCCGCTCGCCCAGATCACGCCGGAGAACGCCGGTCGTCTGCAGCTCGTGTGGAGTCTCGCCACCGGTCAGGTCGAGGGACACCAGGCGCCGCCCATCGTCAACAACGGCGTGATGTTCGTCGCGACACCCGGCAACCAGGTGATCGCCGTCGAGGCGAAGACCGGAACGGTGCTGTGGCGCTACAAGCGGCCGCTGCCGGAAGATCTGGTGAACCTGCACCCGACCAGTCGCGGCGTCGGACTCCTGGGCGACAAGGTCTACTTCGCATCGGCAGATACGACGCTGGTGGCGCTCGACGCCAAGACCGGCAAGGAAGCGTGGACCGCGAAGGTCGCTGACTATCGCAAGGGCTACTACACCTCGATCATGCCGCTCGTCGCCGACGGCAAGGTCATCATGGGAACGTCGGGCGGTGAACTCGGCATCCGCGGCTTCGTGGCCGCCTACGACGCCGAAACCGGCAAGGAAGCCTGGCGCACCTTCATGGTGCCGGAGCCCGGGCAGCCCGGTAGCGAGACGTGGCCGAACGGCGATCAGTGGAAGACCGGTGGCGCGTCGGTCTGGGTGCCGGCAACCTACGATCCGGAGACCCATCTTTCGTACTGGGGCACCGGAAACGGCGGACCCTGGATGGGCGATCAGCGCCCGGGCGACAATCTCTACACCTCGTCGGTCGTTGCTCTCGACGGCCAGACCGGATCGATCAAGGGACACTTCCAGTATCACCAGAATGACTCCTGGGACTGGGACGAGGTCTCGCCGCCGATCATCGTCGACTACAAGCACGGCGACAAGACCGTGAAGGGTCTCGTCGACGTCGCGCGGGATGGCTATCTCTGGCAACTCGAGCGCACGGATGGAAAGATCAACTTCATCACGGCGCAGAATTTCGTCAGCCACAACGTCTTCAAGGGCGTCGAACCGCAGACCGGGCGGCCTATCGTCGATCCCGAACACAAGCCGACGACCGGCAAGACGACCTTGTTTTGCCCGGGCACGTGGGGCGGGAAAGATTGGCCGCCGGCAGCCTACAGTCCGAAGACGCGGCTCTTGTATATTCCAGCGAACGAAAACCTCTGTACCGAGCTGACGACGGAAGTGCCGAAATACGTGGTCGGAGAACGCTACATGGGCGTCACCAACAACGTGCTGCGGATGCGCGCCGGCGCGGATCACATCGGCGAAGTGCAGGCATGGGATCTCGACACCGGCAAGCGTGCATGGACCACCAACCTGCCATCGCAGAACTGGGGGCCGATCCTCGCGACCGGTGGTGACGTGCTGTTCTCCGGCGGCACCAGCGACCGCTTGTTCCGCGCCTTCGACGCGAAGACCGGAAAGATCCTGTGGCAGTATCCCACGATCTCGGGCGTCAACGGCGTCCCCGTGTCGTTCGAGGTGGACGGCAAGCAGTACATTGCCGTGCAGACTGGCTGGGGCGTCGACGCCGCCCGCATGCAGGGCAGGTTGAACCAGACCTTCCCCGGCAGGTATCCGGAGGTGCCGCAGGGCGGCGCCGTCTATGTCTTCGCGGTGAACTGACCTTGTCATCAACGACTGGCCGCGGGATGCGTCCCGCGGTCAGAACGCGCCGAGGCCGAAATGCAGGCGTCTCGATTGCCGAGTCTCTGCCCTAATACACGCCCGGCACCAAACGGGCCGTCCGCATCATGTAGTCCTTATATTCCGGGAAGCTTTGCGATAGCACCCGCTCCTCGTAGGTCATGCGCAAAAACTGGAACACCCAGGACACTCCCACTAGCAGCAGCGCCCATGGCGAGAAGTACTGCAGCGCGATTCCCGTGACCGCGACCATCTCGCCAAGATAAAGCGGATGGCGGACGATGGCATACGGGCCCCTGGTCACCAGCCGCCGCGCCTGCGGCAGCAGGCTGATCGAACGCCCGAGAACGAGCAGCGCCCAAAGCGCGAAAGCAATGCCGGCGAGAATCAGAAGAAGCGAGGTCAGGAAGAGCGGCGATGAAAGTTCTTGCGGCGGCAGCCACAGGAAGCCGAGGCTCGAAAACGTGCCAGCCACGGCAGCAACGCGCGGAAAGAAGCCGAGCGCGGCCTGCTGCGGAACGCGGCGGACCGCATAGAGCACGATCGACAGCGCGAAGAAAATCAGCGCGGCGACCTCCGAGAGGGTACGAAGGACGAGAGACGCGGGAAGCACGGACGGATCGGTCCGGACAAACAGCGTGACCAGCGCGATCCGGTGCGACAGCTGTGGCAGCATCTGCGCAACGCTGTAGGCAAACCAGGCCATCAGAGGCACGGCCGTCAACAGATCGTAGAGTTTGGTCCGCCGCAGCGCCTTGAGACGCTCCCTCACCGTGGCGATTTCCATTTGGCCCAACCCCCTCCCGCGAACGCGCAGGTCCCGCCTACCCTTAGCGCCCTTCGCGATCAGAAGCTAACAGCCGTGCTTACAGCTCGACCAGGGAACCGAGCGACTGAACGTCGGAAAAGATGAAATCCGGGCGCGGAACGGAGCTATCCAGCGCGACCTGACGACGGTTGATCCAGGCGATCGTCAGGCCGAGCGGCTTGCCGCCAACGAGATCCGTGAACTGGGACTGCCCGGAATGGAGAATTTCCTCCCGAGCGCAGCCCGCATGCGCGATCAGGTACCGAAAGAGCGCGCCGTCCGGCTTGTAGCCCCGTGCGCGTTGTGCCGTGCAGACCAGATCGAACTCGCGCCGCAGCGGCGTCAGCGCCAGAAGGTCGTCGTCAATATTGGACACGACAGCGAGCCTGTATCGTCCGGACAACCGGTCAAGCGTCCGAACGACGTCGTCGTAAAGGAAGAACCGGGGAAAGGCGTCAAAATAGCGGTTGATCAGCTTGCCCTCGCCGCTCAGGCCGAAATGCGCAAATGTCTCCTCAAGCGAGAGCTCGCATATCTCGCGATAGGTCCGGTACGGCTCCCAGTAGTGGGCGATATTGCGATGCTCCCAGTGCTCCCAGAACGCCTTGACGTCGACGCCGTTAGCGCCGACATCGCCGAGGATGCGCTCGAATGCGCCGTACGAACTGTCACGAACGCTGATCAGCGTGCCGAACACATCGAATGACATCAACTTCGGTTGCAGGCGTTCGGGGCGTCGTTCACTGTTCATCGATGGGATACTCAGGGGCACTCTTCAATCCGCCAAGTTTCACGCCAGGTGACGGCTCACGTGATCGCTCATGGCCTCGGCAAATTTGACAGTCAAGTCGATCAGGTTCTTATCAAGCGGCGGAGGCTGCGAGGACAGTTTCGCGATGACGATTTCGTTGGCCTTGTCGACAAAGACATTCTGGCCGTAGACGCCCAGTCCGAAAGCAATGTTGCTGTCGCGGAGAACATACCACTTGTTGCGATAATGCATCGGACGATCGCCGAAATAGGAAATCATATCGCCGGCCGCCCACGCCTTCGGATCGCCGCCACTGAGCGTATCTTCGATCCAGCGCGCGGGAATGATTTGCGTGTCGCCTCTCTTGCCGTTCTGCACGATCAACTGGCCGACGCGGGCGAGATCCATCGTCGTGATGCAAATGCCGCCGGCGCAGCGTGGCGCGCCGAGGCGATCGACGGTGATATAGGCAGGGCATTGAGCTCCGATCGGCTTCCACAACAAATTGCCGATGAGATCGGCGAACCGGATGCCGCTGGTGCGCTCCAGGACCCAGCCTAATAGATCCGTGTTGGTCGACACATAGTGGAAGGGCCCGCCATCGGGACCGCTCCGCGCCGTCAGACTGCCGAGGAAGGTACGCAGATCATTCGGGCGCTCGCCGGGAGCCAGCGGGTTCCAGTTCGTGGCCTTGCGGTATTCGACGATCGGCCCCGACGTCGCGAGATAGTCTTCGTCGAAATCGATCCCGACGCGCATATCCAGCACGTGGCGTACCGTCGCGCTGGAATAAACGGTGTCCTTCAGCTCCGGGATGATCGACGCAATTTTCTGTTCCGGATCGAGCCTGCCTTGTTCGATGAGAATGCCGGCAACAATCGCGGTCAGCGATTTCGAGACGGACATCAGAATGTGCGGCGTATCCGCTGCCATTCCGTTGCCGTAACGCTCGAGAACGACTTTGCCCCGATGCAGGATGACAAGGCCATCCGTATCGGTCTCGTCGACGAATCGATCGAGGCCGTATCGCTTGCCGCCGTGTTCGAAGCCGAGGGATGAGAAGTCGACCGGCTCGGGCGTGAGCTTCCAAACATCGCCCGGCGCGCTCGGAATATCCGCCGACGGCACGATTTCCCGCACATGCTGAAATGCCCATGTCATGTACGGGGCCGTTCGCCAGTTCGCCAAGGTCACCTGATCGGCTTCCGCGGACGGGAAGCCTGACATGAGAGAGGGCGACGACATGAACGAATTCTCCAGGGAATGATCGGCGAGAGCCGTAGCACCCTATTGCTTTTTCCATGCATGTGAAGCGGCACAAGAGGAATGCCGCTTCACGTTTTCTGCGCGGTTGACGGCCTTTCCGCCCTTACGACGGCGTCGCAGGATGCATGATGAGGCCGAGTTGGGTCAGCGCCTTCACGCCATCGTCCAGTCCGATTTCTTCGACGATCTTGCCGTCGATCACCTTCAGGACCGTGGTTCCCGTGAACTGCAGCTTGCGGCCGGTTGCCGCCGGCAGGCTCCCCATCAGGAGATCATCGAACGCCGCGCCAGTGTGCGTGCCGCCGCCTTCCCACTGACCGACCACATAATCGCCTTCGGCGATCAGGTCCGCCGTGCCCCAGAAGTTGAGGTCGGGGAATGCGGCGCGGAACTGGGTCATGGCTGCCTTGATCTCGGCCCGGCCGCGGCGAGGTTCGTGCAGCGAGTAGTCCTGCAGCATGTCGGGGGCCGCAAGGTCGTCGATGACAGCGGGATTGAAGGTCTTGCCCCAGAATTCGGTGAACCAGCGGCCGACCACCGCCTTGTTGTCTTCTTCCTTCGACATGTCTTGATCTCTTTCGTTTGTTCCGATTCGTCAGAGGAAGCATCGAGCTTCCGGCTGAGAGGCTAGACAGCCGGCTTCAGAACCACGCTCCGTTTCTTGCGCGCGTATCGAAATCTTCACGCGCCGGCCGGCAGAGAGGCGGCGCAGCACCTTCGATTCAAAAGCAATAAGCGGAGTGTCGTCTCCCCGGTCGGCCGATAGGCCTCGTTCCGGCCGATGAAACGAAAGGGCGCGCGGCATCGAAACCGCTGCGCGGCCTGCGCGCCAGGAGGATGTCACGATCATGGATATGAGAGTTGCCACAACGCCGACGCTGCAACGAAGCGAGCCGCCGATCCTTTATGTCGGAACGCCGGTGGTGTTGATCAGCACAAGCAACGAAGACGGATTGCCAAATCTCGCGCCGATGTCATCGGCGTTCTGGCTCGGATGGCGCGGCGTGCTCGGTCTTGACCGGTCGTCGAAGACGGTCGCCAACATGCTCCGCACCAAAGAATGCGTGCTCAACCTGCCGTCGGTCGCACAGGCCGACGCGGTCGACCGCATCGCGCTGACGACGGGATCGGAGGTGCTGCCGCCGCACAAGGTCGCGCGCGGCTACCGCTTTGAGAAGGACAAGTTCGGAACGGCCGGGCTGACCCCGATTGCGTCGGAGACCATCGATCCGCCGCGGGCAAAAGAATGTCCGATCCAGATGGAAGCCGTCGTCGAGCATACCTACGAGATGTCCGATAACGACCCGGCGTTCCGCGGCCGCCGCATCCTGTTTGAATTGCGCATCCAGCGGGTTTTTGCGGACTCCTCCATCCTCGCCGACGGCGAGCCGGATCGGATCGATCCCGACAAATGGCGGCCGCTGATCATGAGCTTTCAAAAGCTCTATGGCCTTTCCGATCGACAAGCCCGCACATCGCGCCTGTCGCAGATCCCGGAACCGCTCTACAAGCACGTGGACATCGAGCGGTCGCGGAGCGTGTAGCGGCGCGCGCCGCCGTCATTGCGAGGAGCGATAGCGACGAAGCAATCCAGACTTGGGCTCGTGGCTTTCTGGATTGCTTCGCTCCGCTCGCAATGACGGTTTTAGCGGGACCGCGACAGCAAATTCACCACCGCCGCCGCCACGCCCTTTGAAGACGCCGGGTTTTGTCCCGTCACCAGATTGCCATCCGTCATCACATGCGCCTGGAAATTGTCGGCCTTGGAGTAGATGCCGCCGTTCTGCTTCAGCATATCCTCGACCAGGAACGGGACCGCCTCGGTCAATCCGACCGCCACTTCCTCGGTGTTGGTAAATCCAGCGACTTTTTTCCCGCGAACGAGCGGCGAACCGTCCGGCGCCCTGGTATGCCGGAAAACAGCCGAGCCGTGGCAGACGGCTGACACGGGTTTGTTGGCCGCGAACATGGTTTCGATCAGCTTGATGGATGCTGCGTCTTCGGTCACGTCCCACATCACGCCGTGACCGCCGACATAGAAGACCGCGTCATAGTTATCAGCGGAAACGCTGGATAACGTGACGGTCGCGGCAAGGGTTGCCTGGGCCGCACGATCGCCGCGGAAACGACGGGTGTCTTCGGTCTGAAAGTTCGCCGCGTCGCTTCTGGGATCGAGCGGCGGCTCGCCGCCGAGCGGCGATGCCAGCGTGACGTCGGCGCCTGCGTCCTTGAACGCATAGTAAGGCGCGGCGAATTCCTCGAGCCAGATCCCGGTTTTCTTGTCCGAAGCGCCGAGCCGCTCGTTCGAGGTCAAGACCATCAATATGTTCATGTTGAGCCCTTTTGCTTATCGCAGGAAGCTGACGGGCTCTTCGCAAATTCGATGCGATGGAGTGAGCCGCCCTTGCGCGGCGGGACATATCGTCAACCCGGCGGCGCTGCACTCCGCTTTTTGCCTTGAAATTGGTTTTATCCAACCGGGATCGTTTGCAGAGCTTGCCACACGCGCCGCTGAAACGCGGTGCCGCGCACGTCGAGCGGAAGGTTGAGACCGATCTGCGGCGTCTCGACGAAACCAATGACGCGGACAACCATGGACTCATATTCCCTGTCGCCGCCAACCAGCCGCGCATTCGGAAACCGATCCCCGAGATCGCGCACCAGTTCATCCGGATCGTCGCCGATCAGGATCGATGCCACGCCCTTCTCGCTTGACGCCACCAGGATGGCCCCCAGCGAGGACTGCCCCACCGCGAAACGGATGTCTTCATTCGCGCCTCCGGCGCGATATTGCGTCGGCGTCATGCCGAGCATGGTCCGGGATTTTTCGTAGAAGCGGCCCGAGGAGTTGAAGCCCGCGCCGTACATCGCTTGCGTCACGCTGTGCCCCTTCGCGAGCCCATCGCGAACGCGGCAAGCTCGATGGGCCTCGGCATAATCCTTCGGCGTCAGGCCCGTGACACTCTTGAACAGGCGATGGAAGTAGCTGGTGCTCAGCTTGGCGGCGAGCGCAAGGCTCTTCAATGTCGGGACTTCTTCACTCTCTTCGATCAGGCGGCAGGCTTTGGCGACGATCGCCGCATTCTCGATATCGGCCGACGGACCGTCCGGATTGCAGCGCTTGCACGGACGAAAGCCGGTCGCTTTCGCTTCCGCCAATGAATTGTAGAGACCGACATTTCCCGGATTTGCCGTTCGTGAAGGACACGACGGCCGACAATAGACCCCGGTGGTCGCAACCGAGTACCAGAATTGCCCGTCAGCCGAACGGTCGCGGGCCAGCACGCGCCGCCAGCGCGGATCGAACTCGACCGCGAGTTTGGGCCGAATGAATGCAGCTTGCGATTTCGCGGTCATGTCTGTCCCTTCGCGAGTCCTTAAAAGGACTCGATCGCCAACTAGTGTCCCGATTCCGAAGTTCGTCGCGTTTTTCGGAGCCACGTTGCGAACTTCGGAATCGAAAAGGACACTAGCTAATTTATTGATCTAGTGTGGCTTTGGTTCGGAAGTCCGCATGGTGAACTCGCAGCAGCAATGATGCGGACTTCCGAACCGCCACACTAGCGCTTCGTTCAATCGATCGCGCTTTTTTGGCGGTGGGACCACCCGTTTTCCGTGCCGAGCTTTGAGCCCGGCAGCGTCAGATCAAGCGCGTCCTAGGCGATAGACCGACATGGCCTTGCTGACGCCCTTGAGCTCCGCCTGGCTCTTTGTCACCGGGAACGGTGCAATGATGTCCGCCACGCCGGAGGCGTCATGAACGTCCTCGGTGATGCAAATCTCGTCGCCATCGGCAAGGTTCTGCACCCTTGCCGCGATATTCACCGTCTGGCCGAAATAATCGAGCCGCTCGTTGAGCGTGACCGCGATCGAGGCGCCGCGATGCACGCCGATCTTCAGGATGAAATCACGCTGCGCGCGGTCGCGATTGAGCTCATCCACGGCCTCGCGCATTTCAATCGCAGCTCGCACCGCATCGGCCGAGGTCGAGAACGCCGCCATCACGGCGTCACCGATCGTCTTGGTGACGGCGCCATTGTGCCGGACGGTGACGTCGAGAAGATGCTGGAAGTGCCGCTGCACCTGGACGTAGGCGTTGAGATCGCCGATCCGCTCGTACATCGCCGTCGAGCCCTTCAGATCGGTGAAGACCAGGGTCACGTCGAGAACGGCGATGCCTTCCGTCGCGCCGATCACCTCGGAGCGGAAGAAGTCGCGAAAAGTCTGCGTCATCAAAAGGCGCTTGCCGGACAGTGACGGCATGAAGTGAAGCGGCGGACGCTGCGGCGCGCCCGGCGGAAGCTGCAGGATACCGAAAATCACCGGCCGCTTGCTGGTGTTGCGAACCTCGAACACGACCTTGCCGGGAGCGAGGGTTGCCGTGGTGAATTCGCATGTGCTGCCGTCGAGGAGCAACGGCACAGGAGATGCCGGCGTTGCATCGGTCTGCTTTTTTTCGACCGGAAAAAAGCATTGAGCGTCGCTGTCGAAATCCTGGCCGAACAGCGCGCCTTCGCTCGCATCGACCTCAAGACGGACTGTCGCACCCGGCTCGATGCGGGCCAGCTCTCTCACCAGGGTTTTGGCGGCCTCGCTCCAGGGCATGCCGTCGGGCAAGAGGCCGCCGTCCGTCAATTTATAGTGGAAGACGTAATCCCAGGCCGAAAGCGCGTCAGGCCTGTGGAAGCGAATGCTGCGCACGGCGGGTGAAACCGTAAACGTCACCGAGATGAAATCGTCGAGCGCCGCGTCGTAATCGCTTCGACAGAGATGACAGCGGAAATGCGTGTGCAGCTTGCGCAGGGATCGGAAGCTCTCGACGACGTCGGAACACATCGGACAAACCAGCTGCCAGTCCATGTCGAACAGCCCGGCCACGCAGCCGTGGAGAAAGAGATCGATCGCCTCGCCTTCCGCAATCGATTTCTCGGTGGCGAACTGGATCGGATTGATGCGGTAGAGCGCCTCGTCCGCGCCCGAGCGCAGCAGCGTCTCCAGCCGCGAGACGACGCGCGGGCTCCAGGATTTGGCCGCTTCCAGCGCACCCAAGCGCTCTTCGAGCTTCTTCTCGTCGATCATCTGGATGACACCGTTTCAACGAAGCGCGTCGTACCAATGCGCACACGCCCACAGGAACCACATCGCAGCGGCAACCAGGATCGCAGTGGTCGATGCGGAATAGGCCGCCGGCAAGCGCGCGACGGGCACTGTAATCGCATTCGCCGCGAGTGCGAGCGCAATGAGAGCCATGGCTGCCACGAAGATCGTCACCGGCAGCGGCAAGGGTTCAGGGTTCGTCGCATAGCGGCGCCGCGGGAATGTCGCCGCCCAGCATCCGAGCATGATCGCGATCAGGCCACTCGAAATCCGCCAAACCATCGGCGCCGGCAGCTCAAACAAGCCCAACAGCGGCGGCACGAGGGCGCCGAACGTGACCAGGAACCCAAGTTGGATCCAGGAGCGTGCAACGAAGGTGTCGAACTTGGTCATCTGCCCGCCGAGCATTTGCCGCAGGATCATCGTCAGGACTGACAAGCCGGCAAAGGACATGCCGGCAGCCGCGATTGTATAGAGATAACTGATCGCCTCCACGCTATCCCCCAAGCTTGCGTTTCGAATCTGAAAGTTCGACCTAAAGGTCGTTTGAAACCGCGTCCGTCAGATGGTCCAGTATATGTCCCCAGCCCCTGGTATGTCCTTCGACAATTGCCGATGTCGGCAGACGCTCATGGGTCAGCACGAGGTCGGTTTCGTCGCCGCTTGGCGTGAGTTCGACGGTGACCAACGTATTCACGTTATTCGTCAGCGGACCGACCCACGTGAACACAAGCTTGCGCGGCCGGTCGATCTGCACATAGGTGCCGGAAACTTCACGGCTTGCGTCTTGCGATGTCATGACAAGGCTGAAGGCTCCGCCGGGGCGGAGGTCACTCCTCGCCTTGCAATCGACCGCGCCCGGAAATGGGCTCATCCACCGCGCCATCAAGTCAGGTTTGGTCCACAGCTCGAAGATCTCTTCCGCCGTGGCCCTGACGCGCCGGCGTATCTGCACGCTTCCGCCCGTCGCGTCATCGCGAACCATGCTTGCGGTCCTTTGGCCCCGGCTTCTGGTCCTGCTTGAGCTCTAGCAGCAGGCGCTCCATGGCGTCCAGCCGCTCCTCCCAATAGCGGCGTGTCCGCCCGATCCAGCCATCAACCTCGTCCAGCGAACGGGTATTGATGGACAGAATATGGTCGCGCCCTTTCCTCTGCCGCACCACCACGCCGCTCGCTTCCAGCACGCGGATGTGTTTCGACACCGCGTTCAAGGACATATGGAAGGGTTCAGCGATCTCGGTCACGCGCGCTTCGCGGCGTGACAGCCGCTCGATGATCGCCCGCCGCGTCGGATCGGCCAATGCCGCGAAGACCGCGTCGAGCCGCGCGGTGCGCGTGGCCGCTTCCTTCCGTCTTTCGATCTCAATCACCGCGATCCGCTCGTGTCATGATTCGATCATATTCAACCCAACGGTTGACAATCTGTCAAATCGGCGCCTTTATTCAACCCATAGGTTGAATAATTTGACCTGGAGGGAGAATTCGATGCCAAACAAGTCATTTGCTGTTGCCGCTGCAGCGATCGCACTTCTGTCAGCTGCCGCCGTCCCGGCCCGGGCCGAGCCGGTCAAGAACATCGTGCTCGTCCACGGCGCATTCGCCGACGGTTCCGGATGGCGGCGTGTCGTCGATATTCTGGCCAAAGACGGCTACACGGCGAGCGTGGTGCAGGAGCCGCTGACATCACTGGCAGACGACGTCGCGGCCACCAAGCGCGTGCTGGATCTGCAACAGGGCCCCGCCCTTCTGGTCGGCCACAGCTACGGCGGAGTGGTGATCACCGAGGCGGGCAACGCGGACAATGTCGCGGGCCTCGTCTACATCGCCGCCTTCATCCCCGACAAGGGCGAGAGCGCGGTGAGCCTGCTCTCGACGGCTCCGCCCGCCAACAACGACATGCGCGTCACCAAGGACGACAATTTCCTGTACATCGACCCGGCCGCTTTCCCGGCCGATTTTGCCGCAGACCTGTCGCCCACTGATGCAAACTTCATGGCGCATTCGCAGGCGATGCTGGCCAAGGCCGCCGGCGGCGCGCCTGTGACGACGGCCGCCTGGCATCAGAAGAAGAGCTGGGCGCTCGTCGCCTCGCGCGACCACAACATCAATCCCGACCTCGAGCGCACCATGGCCAAGCGAGCGGGGAGCGAAACCATCGAAGTTGTGGCGAGCCACGCGGTCTACGTTTCCAAGCCGGAGGACGTGGCGCGCTTGATCGAACGGGCTGCAAAGGCGTCCGGCAAGTAACCCTTCCGCTCGAGTACGGTTCAGGCGACGGCCCTTTCAGATCACGAAGAAGCCATCTCAAATGACAAAGAAGCCGTGAGTGCCGTCGCGCCTGAGCTGTTCGACCAGGCCATATTCCCAGTCGAAATAGGCCTGCATCGCTTCCCTCGACGCCGTGATGCCTTCGTAAGGGCGTCGATAGCGATGCGATGGATCGGGCTTCGGCACCACTTGCGGCGCTCCGGCCTCGAGCGCGCGATCATAGCCGCCGTCGAGCACATAGACGTCGAAGGCCATCTGCGCGAGCCATGACGCCGTCATGTCGGCGCGAACGCCCTTGTCGTCAGTCAAAAGAATCCGCGCGCCGCGCACGGGCGCCGCCATATCGATCTCCTGAACGAGCTGACCGCCCGGATAGTGGCGAAAGCCCGCAACATGCCCGGCCGTATATTCCTCCACCGGGCGAACGTCGAAGCGATAGAGCGTGCGCGTCGCATCGCTCGCAAGCGCGTCCGCCTCGTCGGAGTTCACATGCTTCACGCCGGCGCGATAGGCGACGTCCCGCGCGCGCTCTCGCGCGCCGTCGAACAGACCGACACCGCCGGATCGATCGGCGCCGTGTTCGAGTGTCTGGTCGGCGAGCGTCCAGCCCATCGTGCCGTTGCGAAGCGCCACCACCTTGTTGGCGATGCCGGCGTTGATCAGCGATTGCGCGCCGATGATCGACCGGGTGCGGCCGGCGCAGTTGACGACAATGGTGGTTGAGGCATCCGGCGCGACATGGCCGGCACGAAGCACCAGTTCCGCGCCGGGCACGCTGACCGAACCCGGGATATTCATGGTCGTGTATTCGTCGGGCCGCCGCACGTCGAGAATGCGTATATTGGCCTCACTCGCCATCAGCGCAGCGACTTCCTCCGCGGCAAGCGAAGGCGTGTGGCGGCGATGTTCCACCAGTTCGCCAAAGGCCTTGGCGTAGGAATTGACGTCGATGAAAATCTCAAAGCCTGCCTTGCGCCAGGCCGCGAGCCCGCCTTCGAGCTGGCGAACATCGCGATAGCCGAGGCTGGCGAAACGCGCCGCGGCCTCGGCGACGAGACCTTCACCGCCATCGTAGAGCACGATCGGCACGTCCTTGCGCGGCAATCTCAACTCGGCTTCGAGCGCGATCCGCCCGGCCGCCATGTTGGCGGCAAACAGGGGATGGCCGGTGGCAAAGGCGGCCTCATGGCGCAGATCGAGCAAGGCAAGTTCCGCGCGCATGAGCAGCAGCTTGCGAACTTGCGAAGGCGTAACGGAAGGGATGTTCATCGAGATATCGCTTGGAGGGACTAAGACTTTAGCCTTGCACGGCAGCGGCGGATATTTCAACCGGCGGCCACGCTCGACCTTTCCTGCCAGATCCCGGGAACTTCCATTGGGGACGGGCGTTTATTTCCGTTAAATCTTAGCCCTCTAAGGGAAGCGGGGGACTGGCGTGGAGCGTACGGATCGGTTCGAGGCCTCGAAATCAAACGAAGGCCGATTCCGCATGCTCATCGAAGCGATCACCGACTACGCCATCTACATGCTCGATCCCGACGGGACCATCACCAGCTGGAATCCTGGCGCCAGGCGTTTCAAGGGTTACGAGGAATCCGAAATCCTCGGCGAGAATTTCTCGCGCTTTTACACCGAGGAAGATCGCAAAGCGGGTCGCCCCCAGCGGGCGCTGGCGATCGCGGCGCGCGACGGCCGGTTCGAAAGTGAAGGCTGGCGCGTTCGCAAGGACGGCACCAAGTTCTGGGCCTTGGCCATCATCGATCCGATCCGCGACAATGCCGGCAGGTTGGTCGGCTTCGCCAAGATCACGCGCGACCTGACCGAGCGGAGAAATACCCAACGCGAACTCGAGGAGGCGCGCGAAGCGCTGCTGCAGTCGCAGAAGATGGAAGCGATCGGCCATCTCACCGGCGGCATCGCCCACGACTTCAACAATCTGTTGATGGCCATACAGGGCAGCCTTGAGCTCCTGCAAAGACGCCTGCCGGGAAACGATCCGAAAGTCTCCAGGCTGATCGACAACGCCGTGCAAGGGACGCGCCGCGGGGCCGCGCTGACGCAACGGATGCTGGCCTTTGCGCGGCGCCAGGAATTGCGGCTCGCACCGCTCGACGTGCGCGACGTGGTGCAACAGATGACCAATCTCTTGCAGAGTTCGCTCGGCCCGCTGGTCCGGGTTGAAACGGACTTCCCGCCGAAACTCCCGAAAGTGATTGCCGACGCCACGCAGCTTGAACTCGCGCTGCTCAATCTTGCGATCAACGGCCGCGACGCGATGCCGAAAGGCGGCAAGATCACGATCGGCGCGCACGAGCGCGCCGATGTGCCGGGCCAGAAAGCGGGGAAATATCTGTGTGTGAGCGTGACCGACACCGGCGCCGGCATGGACGAAGTAACGCTCGCGCGTGCGATGGAGCCTTTCTTCACGACCAAGGGCGTCGGCAAAGGCACAGGGCTTGGGCTGCCGATGGTTCATGGAATGGCCGAACAGTCCGGCGGAAAGTTGTTGCTGAAAAGCAAGCCGGGAAAGGGAACGTCGGCCGAAATTTATCTGCCGGTTGCACCGGATGAGGCGGTGCTGCCGGCAAACAGCGCGGCAGTTCACGTCCCCTCGCCGGGCGACAGGAAACTCGCGATTCTCACCGTCGACGATGATCCCCTGGTCGCTCTCAACACATCGGCACTGCTCGAAGAACTCGGCCACACGGTTTACAGCGTGCCATCCGCGCTTCACGCGCTCGACATTCTGCACGGGGAAAACCAAATCGACCTGATGATCACAGATCAGTTGATGCCTGACATGACGGGTTCGGAATTGGCTGCCCGCATCCGCACCGAAAACGCGGAGATTCCGATCATTCTTGCGACCGGCTATGCCGAACTCGCGCCTGGCGAGGGCGAAGGGTTGCCGCGGCTCGCAAAGCCATTCAGCCAGCGTGAACTGGCCGAAGCGATCGCGCGCGCGGTCGGGTCTTAAAGCCGGCGGCGTAACTGGTTTATCTTTCCTCCTCATGAAGCGCCGCTTGGATTTGCAGGCCGTGTTTGACCACGGCTGGCAAGCCGCTAAGATTTGCAAGAAAAGGGAGAGAAGAACATGGAGGACGTCGCGGCGCAGCGCGCAGGTGAATGGCTTTTGGCCGAACACCAGGCCGGACATCGCTTCGCAACACTGGGCCCTCCGGCTGCGCCGGTCACTATCGCCGACGCCTATGATATTCAGGATCGATATGTTGCGCTGCTGCGCCGCGCGAATGGCGAGGTGGCCGGCTACAAGGTCGGGTTGACATCGGCGACGATGCAAGCTTTTTGCCGGATCGACCATCCGATTGCGGGCCTCGTGCTGGCTTCTCGCGTGCATCGTTCGGGTGCGAAGGTCCGCCGTTCGGATTTCGGCCGGCTTGGGCTTGAGTTCGAAATTGCCGTCCGCATCAAGTCGGACATCCCGATAGCGGCGACAGCCTACACGGCCGCCGCGATCGAACCTCACATTGACGGCGTTTGCGCGGCGATCGAGCTGGTCGATGACAGGGCAGCCGACTATGCGAGCCTCGATGTGCGATCGCTGGTGGCGGATAATTCCTGGAACGCCGGCATCGTACTTTCGGACTTTAAATCAAGCTGGCTCGATCTGTCGCCCATGCTTGGACGCGCCAGCAAGGATGGCGATCCCTGCGGCGAAGGGTATGGGCGCGACATCCTCGGCCACCCCTTCAATTCGGTGGCCTGGCTCGCCACACATCTGGCGGCACGCGGCGCGGCGCTGAAAGCCGGGCAGGTCGTGATGACCGGAAGCGTCATGAAAACGGTCTTCCCCGAGCACGACGCGCATTATCGTTTTGAGCTCGAGGGGCTGGGCGCCGTCGCGGTGCAAGTCGCGTCGGCCCCTTAGGGGCGGAGTATCTCAGGTTATCGCCGGCAAGGCCGATCCGGTGTCCTGTTCGGCGTGCGGCCCGCCATGGATAAACCGTGTTCCGCCCGGCTAAGTCGACAAGCTAAAATCATCGGGAGGATTGCTGGCTGGTACGGACAGGAGTGTTTAATTCATGATAATTCCGAATCAGGCCATTACCCCGTGACCAGCAGGCTGAAGACATCGTGAGCGTCCCCGGAACCCGCCCGTCAGCGATCGCGCGCATCCGGGCCCTGTTGAGTCAGCCGGCCCATCATTACCGCCCCGCCACCACGGTTTTCCTCGATCTGAACGCCGACCGCGTCGCCGACGAATTCGGGCTCACCACGCTCGGAACCGAGCGTGGTGCGGAGAACCGGCCGACGTCCGACGCACAGACGATGGATGATGTCGAACACAAGATTGTGGAACGCATCGAGGCGCACAAACAAGACGCCAACGTCATCTATCTCGACCAGTTGCACACCTACGACGAGCGGCTCAATGCGCTCTCTTTCGAGGAACGCTTTGCCACCATCCAGCAGGCCGCGCCGGAAGCGGTCGGCGATTTTCGCGCCGAAGCAACCGTGGGTCGCGACGAGCTCTTTGTATTGCGCCGCCGCCTCAACGAATCGGAAATCGAGCGTGAGCTGTTTCGCAAACACCATCGCATCGAACGGCCGGCGCGGTTGGCGAGCCCCGGCAAGATCATCCTGAAGATCGGCGTTCTCGCCATCCTGTTCATCATCGAAGTCGTGATCAACGGCAGCTTTCTCGCCAAGGCCAATCTCGGCGGCCTGCTTGGCGGCGCGGTGCAAGCGGTGACGTTCGCCGCGCTCAATATCATTGCCAGTTTCTTCTGGGGCATGGTGCTGGTCCGGCTGGTCAATCGCCGTAACTATGTCCTGAAGCTGGTTGGCGTCCTCTCATTCCTCGCCTATCTCGCCTTCGCCATCGCACTCAATCTCACGCTGTCGCATTTGCGCGAAATCCCGCCCGCGGTCGCCCTGAGCGACAATGTCGGCCAGGAAGTCCTGCACCGGCTCCTCACCTCGCCTTATGGGCTGACCGACATCAATTCATGGCTGCTGTTCGCGCTCGGCTTCGTCTTCTCGCTGATCGCGATGGCGGACGGCTTGATGTTCTTCGATCCCTATATGGGCTATGCCGGCCTCGAGCGGCGATGGATCGAAGCGACGCGGCAATTCGCCGACGCGCGCGGCGAGTTGATCGAGCGGCTGCGCGACATTCGCGAGGATGCAACCGAAGCCATGAACGAGGCCGCGCGCGACCTCTCGGTCCGGCGCAGCGAATATGATTCTTTGTTGCAAGGCCGCTCGCGGCTCGCCCAGCGCTTCGAGCAGCATCAAAGCCAGATCGAGCAGACCGCGCGCGCCCTGCTGGAAGTCTACCGCGAGGCCAATCGCAGGGCCCGTTCGACACCCGCTCCCGGCTACTTTGGCAGGGCCTACAGCCTGGATCGGATCAACTATGTGGGCGCAGAGCCGAGCACAGGCGCCCGTGAGAACCTGCGCGCCATGATCGCTGAAACCCAGGAACTCCTGAGCCAGCAGATCAAGGCGATCCACGACGCATTCGATTCTGCGGTACGCACCTATCGCGAGATCGACGAGTTGCTGCCGGAGAAGAAGAGTGGCTAGACGTAAGCCGAGGCAGCGCCATTCCGCAGCGCTCGGCTGGTCGGGCCTCGGTGGCGCCCTGCTCCTGCTGCTGGCGATCGGTTCCGGCGGAGCGCTGGCCTATTTCTACTTCTCGGCCCCCGAACGTCCTGTGCTCGATCCGCAAACGCTTTGCCCGGTCGACGGCCCGAAGGGGGTCACGGTCGTTCTGGTCGACACCTCGGACGACCTGCCGGAGACGACGCGGCGCGAAGTCCTGGGCCAGCTCGACGACATGATCACGACGCTGCCGCCGTTCTACAAACTCGATATCCGCGTTCTCGATATCGCAGGTCAGCGGAGCCGTTCGCTGTTCGCCAAATGCAATCCGGGCGACGGCGCTGGCCTCAGCGAATGGACCGACAACCCGCGAATCGCACGGCTGCGCTGGATCGAGGATTTTCGCAAACCTGCCGCCGACGCGGTCAAGAACAGCATCGCGTCCGCCAAGGCGAGCAGCTCGCCCATCATGGCGGCCATTCAGGATATCGCGATCGGTGAATTTTCCAGCGCCGCGCGCGAAAATGCCCGAAAGACGCTATATGTTATTTCGGACATGATCGAATACACCAGGGACTACAGCCAGTATCCGCGCGCGGGCGATTTGTCGTTCCAGCGCTACAAGCAATCGCCGGCGTACCTGAAGTTTCGCACCGACCTGCATGGCGCCACCGTCATCCTCCGCTACGTGACACGGCAAACCGGAAGCCAGCAGCTTGTGGATAGCACCAAGCACATGGAATTCTGGAAGGCCTGGATCGAAGACAACCGCGGCACGTTTGGCGGCGTCAAACGACTGCAGGGAGCCTGACGGGAATGGCCGCTTACGATTTCAAGCCCAGTCTGCCGCCCGGGCTCGTCAACGGACTGCTGTTCTTTGCCGTCGTCGTCGTCGGCAGCGGTTACATCATTTTCTCGAAGCTGCATGATTTTGGTGCGCTCGCCGTCACGACCACGCCGGTCCTGATCATGATCGCCTATGCGGGCCTGCTCGGCGCCCGGCTGTTCCGCCTGCGCGATGACCAGTCCGGCGACAATCTCTACTACATGGGTTTCCTCTTCACCCTGACGTCGCTTGCCGTCTCGCTGTATCAGTTCTCCGCTGCCGGCTCGGCCGAACAGATCGTGCAGAATTTCGGCATCGCCATTGCCTCGACCATCGCCGGCATCACCTTGCGCATCATGTTCAACCAGATGCGGCGTGACCCGATCGAGACCGAGGCCACATCGCGCCTGGAACTGGCCGAAGCCTCGCGGCGGGTGAAGCGCGAGCTTGAGAGCTCGATACTCGAATTCGGCTATTTCCGCCGCATGACCCAGCAATCCATGGCCGATGCGATGGATGAGATGCGGGAAAGCATCGGCAAGGCGCATCGGCAATTTGCCGCGCAGCTTGAGACGATAGCCACAGGCGCGAGCCTGCCGTTCGACGAATCCTCCAAGATCTCGGGCGCGACGCTGGCGAGCCTGAACAAGAGGACGGTCGAGGTCCTCGAAGTTTCCAGGCAACTGGTGCAGGAAGGCGAAGACCTCGCCAGGAACACCGCGAGCATCGTGCAATCGATCGATGCGCTGTTCGCGCGCCTCACCGCGCACCGGACCTCCGAAGAGGCGATCGGAACCCAGCTCGTGCCGATGATCGAGCGGTTGACCGAATCGGTCGACGCGCTGAACGACAACGCTCAAAACCAGTCGCGGAGTGCGGAGATCAACCTGCGGCACGCGCAAAACGTCGTCATCGCCATGAGGGAATTGCTGATCGAAATCCAGGCCACGCGACGAGGGATCATCCCGCGCGCGCTCGGCTTCATGGCGCCACGGTCGAACGAGAGCCCGAGAAGATAGAGCCGATGGAAGGACAGATACTCGAGCAGCGATCATCGTACCGGCGCGGCCTGGTGCTCGGGCTCACCATGGCCGAGATCATGGTGCTCCTGGTCTTTTGCCTGCTCATCGCGATGGCGGCTTTCCTCAAGCGCGAGGAAACCAGGCGCATCGCGGCCGAACAGGAACTCACGGCGGAGAAGGCGCAGAACGAGCAAATCCGCGAGGTGGTCAATGCGCTGAGCAAGAGCGCGGCGGTCGCCGAGAAGGTCGAGAGCCTCTCGGGCCTGAGCGATCCGCAGGCGATCGACCAGTACTGGCGCGAGCTGGTGGACAGCCGGACCGTTGTCAAGGAGATCGAGAAGAAGCTGACGGTGAAGGAACTGCGCGAGGGCCTCGCCAATATCGCCGCCTTGCGCGCCAACAACATCGACGTCGACAAGGCCATTCATGATGCGGAAATCGTCGGCGCCATCAATCGCGCGATGGCCAAGCCCGGCGATCCGCAAGTCTCCGCCCAGGCCGTGCTGGACACGCTGGCGCGCGGCATGGCTCCCGGTCCCGGCGGCCATCAATGGCCTCCGATCATCCGGATGAGCGAGGCCGATGGCTATTTCTTCAAATCGGGCAGTGCCGAGCTGTCGCCGTCCTTCCAGGAAGCGCTGCTCGTCAAAACTCCCGGCGAAATTCTCAACTACATCCGCAAATACGACGTCGATATCATCGAGGTCGTCGGTCATACCGACGAGCGTCCGATCGGGCTGCGGCAATATTCCAACCTCGATCGCGACCTTTTGCCGGTGTTGAAGAGCGAGGCCGGCATCATCAGCCTCGTCCCTGCCGACAATGCCGGTCTAGGCCTTGCGCGCGCGGTCGCGGTGGTGAGCGTATTGCGCCAGAGCCCCCTGCTCGCGGGGTACAAGTTGATCCCGCTGTCGGGCGCGCAGCTCGTGAATACAGACGAGACGCTGGCGATTTCGGGAACGCCCGGCGACATTCAGCAGCGCCGCCGCATCGAGATCCGCCTGCGCAAATCGTCAAGCGGCGAGGCGACCGCGAGCATTCCTGCTGCTGCAGCCGCCCTGCCGCGCTAGCGGCGCTGCACGGGCGGATATTCCTGTGGCGCCTCGGCGCGGTCGTACATCGTGTAGTCGCGCGTGATCTCGAACACCTTGCTGTCTGCCGGCGCCGTTTGCGCATCCGGCGCCTTTTCGGAAAGCACCAGAAACTTGCCGTCCCGGTAGACGCTTTTGAACAGCTCGCCGGCGACCGGCCGCGCCGGTTCGGCATCGTAATAGGAAACCCACAGCGTGCGAGCGCTGGAAGCCATGCGCGACGAGTCCACGGCGGCACCGATCCGGATCCGATAATCCCTGAAATGCTGCTCGCGCCCGGCACGCTGGATCGCGCGGTGCTGGCTATGCTGACGCCAGCGCACGAGGGCCTCTTCATCCGCCCACCATTGGTGCGAGAGAACGACCCCGGGTCTGTCGAGACTGGTGTAGCGATCGATGAACAAGACACCGCCGCTTCGGTCGAGCTCGGGCCTCAAGATCGCTGCCAGTTCGAAATAACGCGCGGCGTGCCCCTCATCGAGCGGGATCACCTCAAAGAACAATCCAATCATCGACGCGGCCTCCGATGCAACAACGGCGGATTGGCTTTTCTAGGATATAACCGCAGGACAGGCAAAGCCTTCGCGGCGCCGCCAGTAAAGACGCCGGCTAGTGTCCCGATTCCGAAGTTCGTAGCATTTTTCGGAGCCACGTTTCGAACTTCGGAATCGAAAGGACACTAGCTAGTTTATTGATCTAGTGTGGCTTTGGTTCAGAAGTCCGCATGACGAACCCGCGGCAACATCGATGCGGACTTCTGAACCGCCACACTAGCTTGAGGCGACTGCGCGCCGCCCATCAGCGGCGGAGGACCGGACCGTGCGCGAGGCCAGCCAGGACGTTGGGGATTTCGCTGGTTGGAACCGGCTTGCTGTAAAGATAGCCCTGAACCTCGACGCAGCCTTCGAGATTGAGGCAACGCATCTGTTCTTCGGTCTCGACGCCTTCGGCGGTCGTCGTCATGCCGAAGCTGACGCCGAGGCTCGCGATCGCGCGAACGATGGCGAGGCTGCCATCGTCGACGAGCAGGTCGCGCACGAACGACTGATCGATCTTGATCTTGTCGAACGGGAAGCTGCGCAGGTAGCCGATACTCGAATATCCGGTGCCGAAATCGTCCATCGAGATACGGACGCCGAGTTCCCGCAGCTGGTTCAGGATCGCGATATTGCGTTCCGATTTTTCCAGCAGAACCGACTCGGTGATCTCGAGTTCCAGCCGCGAGGCCGCGATGCCCGAGGCGGCCAGCGCGCTGACGACGGTCGCGACCAGGTTGCCCTTGGAGAATTGCAGCGGAGAGAGATTGACGGAGACCCGGATATCGTCCGGCCAAGTCGCGGCCTCCATGCAGGCTTGCCGCAGGGCCCACTCACCGAGTTGGATGATGAGGCCCATGTCTTCGGCGACCGGAATGAACTCCGACGGAGGCACGGCGCCGCGCTCCTTGTGATCCCAGCGCATCAGCGCTTCGAAAGCGGTGACGCGCTTGGTCTGCAGGTTGACCAGCGGCTGATAGTGGAGCTCGAACCCGCCCTGCGCGAGCGAGGTGCGCATGTCGCGCTCGAGCGAGCGGCGCGTCTGAACGACAGCGTCCATTTGCGGATCGAAGATCCGGTACGTGCCACGGCCTTCCGACTTGGCGCTGTACATCGCAAGATCGGCGCTCTTGAGCAGACTCTCGGTGCTCATTTCGCCTGGACGCGCGACCGCGATGCCGACGCTGGCGCCAACGGTCACATCGTGCCCGTCGATGTTGTGCGGGCGACCGACGATTTCGATGATGCGCTCAGCCAGATGCGTGGAAGACGTCGGCTGCGGGCTCGACATCTGGAGGATGGCGAATTCGTCGCCGCCTAGTCGTGCAATCCGGTCCGTCGACGGAAGCAGATCACGCAGGTGAGCCGCGATGTGCTTGAGCAGCAAGTCGCCGACGGAATGTCCGAGGGTGTCGTTGACCGCCTTGAAACCATCGAGGTCGAGGAACAGAACCGCCAGCGGATGCGGCGCCACCGAGACATCGCGCAGCGCCTCGTCGAGCTGCTCCTTGAAGAGCAAGCGGTTGCCGAGTCCGGTGAGGCTATCGTGATAGGCGAGATATTGCGACTTTGCCTGGAGCTCCTCGCGATCGGCGATTTCTTCCTTCAGCCGCTGGTTGGCATCGATCAGGCGGTGAGTGCGCTCTTCGACGCGGCGCTCGAGATCCTCGTTCGCCTTGCGCAATCCCTCGTTAGCCAGCGCCACCTGCTGTTCCGCGCGGCGGCGGCTGATCTGCGTGTTGACGCGCGCCAGCGCCACGGCGAAGTCCACCGGCTTGGTGACGTAGTCGTTGGCGCCCTGCTCCAGCGCATCGACGATGTTGTCGCTTTCGGATTTGGCAGTGACCATGATCACCGGCAGGGCCGAGGCTGACTTTTGGGCACGGATACGCTTGAGCGTCTCCATGCCATCGATGCCGGGCATCATCACGTCGAGCAGGACGAGATCGAACGGATTCCGTTCGATCAGATCGATCGCAACCAGGCCCGATTCCGCTTCCGTCACCTCGAAGCCGCGGCGCTCAAAACGCCGCTTCAAAATCGTGCGGTTGTCACTGATGTCATCGACGATCAGAAGCCGGGGTTGGCCCTCGGGGGCCTCAGCCTCTTGGTCAGGAGGCGAAAAAGCCTCGGCAACATTCGTAATGGAATTAGACATTTTCATACTGCTGCTGAATGGGCGAATTTCAATACGGTCGCGGTGTTGTCTTCGGCGTCGTGCTGCTCGGTCATCCAGGCAAGCACGCGGATGGAGAAGCACGAGCCCTGCCCGACCTCGCTCCTGACAGAGATCGCGCCGCCCATCAGCGCGCACAGCTTCTGACTGAGCGCAAGCCCGAGGCCGGTGCCGCCGAACTTGCTTGAAGTCGAACGGTTGGCTTGACCGAAATTCTGGAACAGCCGGCCGATCTCTTCTTCGGCGATGCCGATACCGGTGTCCTGCACCTGGATCTCGATCCAGTCGCCGGCCTGACGTTTCCTGCGCTGGACGGCGAGCGTCACGGTTCCGTTCTGGGTGAATTTCGCCGCGTTGCTGAGCAGATTGAGCGCCGCCTGGCGCAGCTTGGTCGGATCGGTCGAGACGATGCCGAGATCCGGCGGACATTTGACGACGAGCTTGTTCTTGTTCTCGACCACCATCGGCTCGACGGTGGCGACGACTTCCCGCACCATCTCGTTCAGATCGAACTTCTCGATCTTCAGGTCGATACGGTTGGATTCGATTTTCGAAAGATCGAGAACGCCCGTCACCAGCGACAGCAGATGTTTGCCTGCGGAATTGATGCGCTCGAGATCGGCCTTCTTGCGGCTGTCCTTGCCGGCTTCGACGTCGTCCAGCAGGATTTCCGAAAAGCCGATCACCGCGTTCAGCGGCGTGCGAAGCTCGTGGCTCATCTTGGCCAGGAAAATCGACTTCGCGCGGTTGGCCTTTTCGGCCATATCCTTGGCCTCGCGCAGCCGGATCGACGTTTCGCGATGCAGCTCGGCCTCGCGCTCGAGGTCCGATCGCATCGAGATCATGTTGGCGTAATAGATCGCCATCCAGGACATGTAGATGGTGGCCGAAAGGATCGAGATCCAGCCGACCATCGAGAGCTGCTCATGGGAGAGCCGATCGGGAAAGCCCCAGGCGAGGTAGGCGGCTGTAAAGCCTGCGATGTTGAAGGTGAAGAGCCCGACCACCAGGACCGGCCGCTCCGACAGATAGAAGAACCCGAGCAGCAGGCTGACGAGCAACCACGGCAGGAACGGCGAAGAGACACCGCCATAGAAATACGCGCCGAACAGCGAGGCGAATGCGAGCAGCTCGACCGACATCAACGCCGAGAGCTGCAAATTGCCGGTGTACTTGTAGACAAACGGCAGGGTCCAGAACAACCAGATGCCGACGATGATGGTCCAGCACGCAAGGCCTGGATGCGGATCGCTCAGATACAGGAAGACGCTGATCGACTGTGACAGCGCAGGTCCAGCCAGATGGGTGAAGACGAAGTTCTGCGCCCGGCCAAACTCGGAGCGTTCCAGCCTGGCCTCAGGCGGAATGAACCAGTCGATCAACCTGACGATCTGACCCCAGATCTGCATTATTGTGCGCCCCGCTGCACTTGATCACCGCGGAACTTAGCGCGGCCGGCTTTAAAAATCGGTTTAGCTATGCCTTTTCAGGCATTAACGCGGTTTTAAGCTGGGCCTGAAAATGTTAGGCGTGGGCAGTTGTGCGTGCCTGCCCTGCGATGCGTCGTCGATCCTGACGCACGGATATTGACAAAATCATTTGCGTAAGGCGGCGCGACTTTCATGAAAGCCAAACTTGCAACGGCGCTTGCCGCCCTTGATCGTCTGGTTAACTATTTCATTCCGCCCGCGATTGCGGCCGACCGGGATACCAGAAACCGGGCGCACGTCTTCCTCGTCAGCCATATCCTCGGGCCCTTCATCGGCAGCGTGGTTCCGATCGCCATTTTCGTGCTGGATCCCGCGCCCGGATACGATGTCGCCGTGCTGGCAGCATCGATCATCGCCTTCTGGGCCTTCCCCTTCATCTTGCGCGCAGGCATCCCCTACAATCCGCTGGCGCTGGTTTCGATCGAGAACCTGATCTTCTGCATTCTGTGGAGCTGCTATTTCTATGGCGGCGTCACCTCGCCGACGCTCGCCTGGGTGCTCGTCATCCCGCTGCTCGCATTCTTCTATCTCGGCTCCTCAACCAAGCTGCGCCTGATCGTCGAGGGGATGTTCGTCGTCAACGTCGCCGTGTTCGGCCTGTTTTACTTCTTTGGTTTCCAGATCAATAGCAGCCTGCCCGTCGCTGCCATGCAGGGCCTCGGGCTGGTGTCGACGACCGCGGCAGCCATCTACGTCGCCATGATGGCGCTCTACTACGCAAAAATTCAGGCCTCGCACAGCGAGCTCGAAGGCGAAATGCGCCAGCATATGGCGACCGCGACCGCATTGCGCGCTGCGACCGAAGAGGCCGAGCGAGCCGGCGCTGCAAAAGCCGAGTTTCTCGCCAAGATGAGCCACGAACTGCGCACGCCGCTGAATGCCGTCATCGGCTATAGCCAGATCCTGCTCGAGGACGCCGAGATCGAAGGCGACAGCGCCAGCGTTTCGGACCTGACCAAGATTCACATGGCCGGCCAGCATCTGCTCAAGCTCGTCAACGAAATCCTTGATCTATCGAAGATCGAGGCGGGCAAGATGGAGCTGGACCTGGAAGAGGTCGATATTTGCAGGCTGATCGAGGACATCGCCGAGAACGCAAAGCCCGCCGCGGTAAGCAACGGAAACGAGTTCAGCTGCGCGATATCGCCTGATCTCGGCTTCGCGCTTTGCGACACGAGTCGGTTCCGCAACATGGCCGGGCAGCTGCTCGACAATGCCGCCAAATTTACCCAAAACGGCAAGGTCGGGATCATCGCCAATCGCGTTCCCGGACAGGACGGCGACCAGCTTGTGGTCGACATCACCGATACCGGCATCGGCATTGCACCCGACAAGATCACGCATCTTTTCGAAAAATTCACCGTCGCCGACGATTCCTCTACCAGCAAATACGGCGGGACGGGGCTGGGGCTGGCCCTCAGCCAAAAGCTCTGCAAACTGATGGGCGGAGAAATTGCGGTCGAAAGCACGCTCGGCCAGGGCAGCCGTTTTACGATCCGCATCCCGCTCGTGGCCGGCCGGCGAAAGACCGACGCGCACGTTGCGGCGACGCTGGTTCCGGAAGCTTCGGACGAGTTTTTCGAGCACGCCGCGAAAGCCCACCATGCATAAGATCCTGCTGGTCGAAGACAATGAGATGAACCGGGACATGCTGACCCGGCGTCTGCAGCGTCACGGCTTTTCGGTTTGTTGTGCCATTGATGGCGCAAGCGGCGTCGCCATGGCCGCAAGCGAAGCTCCGGATCTGATCCTGATGGATGTGGCGCTTGGCGAAATGGACGGCTGGGAAGCGACGCAGCTGATCAAGGCCAATCCGGCGACCTCGGCAATCCCGATCATTGCGCTGACGGCGCATGCGCTGGCCAGCGACCGCGCGAAGAGCGTGGAAGTCGGCTGCTCCGATTTCGACACCAAGCCCGTCGATTTGCAGCGGCTCCTGGGCAAGATGCGGGCGCTGCTGCCCGACGCCAAGCAAAAGGACGCGGCCGTCGCATAAAGAAAAAGGGCGCCGTTTCCGGCGCCCCTTTTTCTCGAGCTTGGCTCGATCAGTATTTCGCTACGACTGGGCTCCCCCAATCGAACCTGTAGTTCACGCCCGCAATCGCTTGCTGGCTGTGCAGCCGCAGCGAAACAGTATCGGCCAGCGCGCCGGCGTTGCCGAACGCAGGGACAAGACCGGTCGAAAACAGATTGCCGGATTTGGTGCCGAAATCGAAGTAGTTGTACTCGGCGAACACCGACCAGTTCGGCGCAAACTTCCACTCGACACCGCCGCCGATCGTGTAGCCCATCCGGGTGAAGTTGGCCTGCTCTGCCAAGGTCGGCAGCGCCGATGCGGAAACGTTGATATTGGACCACGCGGCGCCGCCTTTGACGTAAGCGAGAACGGTCGGCACGATGACGTAGCCCAGGCGCGCGGTGATATCCTCGGTGTTCTTCAGCTCGTAAGCGGCAGTGATCCCGGGAAACGGCAGCACCGGATTTTGCGAACGGATCGACCCGAAATCCGCCTTGCCCTGAATGCCGATGACCCAGTTCGACGCAAACTGATTGTCGCAGCCGATCTGTCCACCACCGATAATGCTGCTGCCGTGGCTGCTACCGTAATCGAACGGCGGCGCGAACGGGGTCCCACCGAAGGCGGTCCCGAGATCATAGGTGCTGTCCCATCCTGCGCCGATATTGCCGCCAAGATAGCAGCCGCTCCAGCTCGGCGGCGGCGCGTAAATCGGAGGCGCTTTGGTATAGGCCGGCAGGTCCGCTGCGAGAGAAGAGTACGTTCCGAGAATCGTGCTTGCGGCAACGGTTACGGAAACAAGCGCGCTTGACCTAATCATGAACGACCCACCGCAATCTCAGCTGGCCATGCGGACGCCGCGAACGCCTCGCGGCACCATTGGCCCGTGATCGCCGGAATACAGCCGTTATGGTTAATATTTCGCTAAATGAAAAAAGGTTGCAACTTCGAAGATGCGACGACGCCAACCAAAAATTCATGACGTCACCAAAAAGCCCGAGGGACTTCCGCGCTTTGGGTGCAACCGCATCGGATATTAATCTAAACGCCGCATCGTGCTCACTCGGCAAAATAAGAATCTAATTTCGCCGAACGGGGATGATGATGACTAGCGAGGCTCATACGTCGGTACCACCTGCTGCCTTGACCGGGAGCATGCGCGATTTTCGCGTGCCGGGTGGTGCTGATCTGTTGGGCCGGACCGAAGGCTTCTACCGCTGGCAGGACCTGCGCCGGCAAAACGGTCTATGGCCGTTTTCGCGCGCGACTGAAGACGGGCCGAAGACCGTTTGCGCCGCGCAAGACGACAGCGGCAACAAGATGCAAGGCGTCAACTTTGCATCGCAGGACTATTTGAGCCTGGCCTCACATCCCGGAATCGTGGCAACCGCGATCGAAACCATCGAGCGCTGCGGCGTTCACAGCGCGGGCTCGCCGGCTCTGGTCGGCAACACCTCGCATTCGGTGGCGCTCGAGCGCAAGATTGCCGAGTTCATCAACATGGAGCACGTCGTCCTGTATCCGACGGGATGGGGCGCCGGCTTCGGCGTCGTCAAGGGACTGGTTCGCTCCGCCGACCATATCGTCATGGACATGCTCTCGCATTCCTGCCTTCAGGAAGGTGCGGGCGCCGCCACCAACAACGTTCATCTGTACCGCCATCTCGACAACAACTATTGCCGCGACGTTCTCACCAAGATCCGCAGCAAGGACAAACAGAACGGCATTCTGGTGATCACCGAAGGCCTGTTCTCGATGGACTCGGATACGCCCGAGCTGCTCGAGCTTCAGACGCTCTGCCACGAATTCAACGCCACACTCGTCGTCGACGTCGCACATGATCTCGGCTGCCTCGGCAAGGAAGGCCGCGGCCATATAGGCATGCAGGACATGCTCGGCAAGATCGACGTGGTGATGGGCAGCTTCTCGAAGACGTTCGCCTCGAACGGCGGCTTCGTCGCCACCAACAGCCGCGCCGTGAAGGAATATCTGCGCTTCTACAGCGCGCCGGCGACATTCTCCAACGCGCTGTCGCCGGCACAGGCAGCTACGATCCTGAAGGCGTTCGACATCGTTGATTCCTTCGAAGGACGCGTGCTGCGGCTTGAACTGCTTGCCAACGTCACGACGCTTCGCCGTGAGCTGACCGAGGCCGGCCTCGAATATTACGGCGATCCCTCCGCGATCGTTTGCGTCAAGATGGGATCGGAAGGGCTTGCCCGTTTGGTGTCCCGTCGCCTGCCCCATCTCGGCCTCGTCGCCAATCTGGTCGAGTTTCCTGCGGTCCCGAAGGGCGCAGCGCGCATTCGCATGCAGGTGATGGCAAACCACAGCGAACAAAATATCAGCGATGCCGTTCAGATCCTCAAGGCGGCCAAGGCGCTTGCCGAGCAGGAACTGGAAGAGCTCGGCGTGAACAACCCGTCGGCCAAGCGCATCGCCGCGTAATTCCGGACTTCGTCTTTTTCAGTGAGCAGACTGCCTTCGCGCTCCGCAGGCAGTCTTTTGCTTTAATGCTGGTAGATGAGCCTTGCGCTGATCGTGCCGTCGAGCCCGCGGATTTCGTCCAGCAACTCGCCGCAGTCGTGACCCACGAGATCAAGATCGAGCACGACGTAGCCGATCTCGCTGTCGGTCTCGAGATACTGCGCAGCGATATTGATGTCGCGCTGGAGAAAGACCTCGTTCAGCCGCCGCAGCATTCCAGGCACGTTATGATGGACATGGCTGAAGCGCACGCCGTGGGCGCGCTCATGAAGCTGGACTTGCGGGAAATTGACCGCACCCATGGTCGAGCCGTTGATGCGGTAATCGATCAGCTTGCGCGCGACTTCCCTTCCGATCCGCTCCTGCGCCTCCTCGGTCGATCCGCCGATATGCGGGGTGAGGATCACGTTCTTGAGACCCTGAAGCGGGCTTTGAAAGCGCTCGGAGTTCGAGGAGGGTTCAACCGGAAACACATCGACCGCCGCGCCTGCGAGGTGACCGTCGCGCAGCGCCGCGGCGAGCGCGTCAAGATCGACCACCGTGCCGCGGCTGTTGTTGATCAGCAAGGCGCCCGGCTTCATCGTCCGCAATTCCTGCGCGCCGATCATGTTGTATGTTTCTGGCGTCTCCGGCACATGCAAGCTGACGACGTCGCTTTGCGCCAGCAGCGTCTCCAGCCGCTCAACCGGCTCAGTGTTGCCGTGGCGCAGTTTGTCGGTGCGGTCGAAATAGATAACGCGCATCCCCATGGCTTCAGCGAGCGTCGAAAGCTGCGAGCCGATATTGCCATAACCGACAATGCCCAGCGTGCGACCGCGCACCTCGCGGCTGCCGGCCGCCGACTTGTCCCATCCTCCGTCATGCGCCGCGACCGAACGCGGGAAGATCTGCCGAAGCAGCATGACGATTTCGCCGATGACGAGTTCGGCCACGCTCCTCGTATTTGAAAACGGCGCGTTGAAGACGGGAATGCCGCGCTTTCGCGCGGCGTCGAGATCGACCTGGTTCGTTCCGACGCTGAAGCAGCCCACCGCCGTCAGCCGATCGGCCGCCGCGAAGACCTCATCGGTCAGCATCGTTCTGGAGCGGATGCCAAGCAGCGTAACGCCCTTGATGGCCGCGCACAGAGCGTCGTTCTCCAGCGCCTTCGGCACCCGCTCGATGTCGGAAAAGCCGGAACTGGCGAGCAATTCAACCGCGCTGTCATTCACGTTCTCCAGCAGCAGCAGCTTTGCTTGTTCGGCGTTTGCAGTTGGCATTGCGGGTCCGATGACTGGCGGCTCGGGAAACGGCGTTTAATACGGCCGTTCTTAGTGAGAAGAGCTGATTCGTTCCAGCGGAGAAGCCGTTCTCCCGGCTGTTTGCGGCCGTGCTCAGGTATCCAGTATGCCTTGGATAACGTCGGCTGCGGCCGTTCGCTCCGCCACCCGATCGGAAATTGATCGCAGCGAAAACAATATGCCGACTTGCGCGAGTAAAGGCGCGACTGCCCAACCAAAGCCTTTAAGATTAACGGGGAGTTTATGAATTAATGGCAGGTAGACTCTGCTGATGATTGCGGAGTTTTTCGATGCCGAAGTTTGGAATTAGCGCAAAGCTTTTGTTGTTTTCCGCGATCGCCTTTGCCGGTTACGCCTTTCTCGCCTGGCTCGCCAGTCACAAGATCCACGAGACCATCACCGCCGAGCGCATCGAAATGGTCCGCCATGTCGACGAAGTCGCGCTCTCGGCGGTCAAGACCGCTTATGCCCGCTTCAAGAGCGGCGAACTGACGGAAGACGCCGCCAAGAAGCTGGTCAAGGACCAGCTGCGGACCGTGCGGTACGGCGCCAGCAACGAATACTACTACATTCACGATTTCGAAGGCACATGCGTCATGCATGGCATGAAGCCCGAACGCGAGGGCCAGAACTACTACGGCTTCGTCGACGGTAACGGCCGGCAGATCATCAAGGAGCAGATCGATGCCGGCCGCGCCGGCACCGGCGCAGTGTTTGCAATCAGCCCGCTCGGCCGCGCCGGTTCGACCGAGCCGGTCATGAAATTGAGCTATGCGATGGCCTTCGAGCCCTGGCACTGGATCGTCTCGACCAGCATGTTCGTCGACGACATCGACGCCCGCTATGCCGAAGTCTCCTGGCAGTTCTTCCTGATCGCGGGCCTTGTCGGCCTGTTCATGGCAGGCTGCGCCTACTGGCTGTCGCGCCAGATCACCCGGCCCTTGAACCGCCTCGTGCAGTTTACCGAACAGCCGCTGTCGGCTGCACCCTCCTCCGATTTCGAACGCGATCTGCGCCTGAACGACGAGATCGGCGCGCTGGCGCGCGCGCTCCAGGTTTCCAAGGACAAGTCGGTGGAAGCGGAACGTCTGCGCGGCGAGGTCGACGTCCAGAAGACCGAGGCCGAGGCGGCGCGCCGCAAGGCCCTCGTCGACATGGTCGGAACGGTCGAGGCCGAAACCGACACCGCCGTGACCGGTATCGACAAGCGGATGAAGTCGATGACCGAAGCGGCAGCCGTGATGAGCCGCTCCGCCGAACTGGTCGGCTCGAGCGCGCAGACCGTCGCGGCAGCTTCGTCGCAGGCGCTTGCCAACGCGCAAACCGTCGCCAGCGCCACCGAAGAACTGTCGGGCTCGATCCGGGAGATCAGCGCCCAGGTGGCCAATGCGACCAAGGCCACAAGCGCAGCCGTCAGCCGCAGCGAACATGCGCGCACGACGATCGCAACCCTCGCCGAAGCCGTCACGCGGGTGGGCCAGGTGACGACGCTGATTTCGGAGATTGCATCGCAAACCAATCTCCTCGCCTTGAATGCCACGATCGAGGCCGCGCGGGCCGGCGAAGCCGGCCGGGGCTTCGCGGTGGTGGCGAGTGAGGTGAAGTCGCTCGCGACCCAGACCGCGCGATCGACCGAAGAGATCAACCGGCAGATCAGCGAAATCCAGAGCATCACCCAGGAAACCGTGCGCGGGATGGACGAGGTCAGCGACACCGTGCGCACGATCGACGAAATCGCCAGTTCGATCGCCGCCGCCGTCGAAGAGCAGCATGCCGCCACCACCGAGATTGCCCGCAACGTCACCGAAACCGCCAACGGCGCCCGCGAAGTCTCGACCCGCATCACCGAAGTATCGGGCGAAGCGACGCGGCTCGGCGACGAAGCGGGGCGGGTGCACGGCAGCGCGGCCGACGTCACCGAGGCGGTGTCTTCGTTGCGCCGGGTGATCGTGACGGCTGTCCGCGGTTCTGCGGCGGCGTAAGGCCGGGCAGATTGCCGCCCGGCCTTAATGCTCGGAAACGATCGAAGCCTTCGATCAATGGCCCATGCTGACGGCACCGCCGAGTTTGACATTACGCAGCGTCAGCGCCAGCGGCACGGCTGAAAGCGCGATCAGCATCAGCACCCAGAACGCATCCATGTAACCGAGAAACGATGCCTGCGCCTGCACCTGCGCGCCGATCCATTGCGTCGCCTGATCGTGGGCCTGCGCCAGCGAAAACCCGTGCGCCTGGAAGTAGGCCGTGACCTGCTGGAGCGTGTTCTGATACGGCATGTTCGAGGGCACGATCTGCTCGATGAGCCGGTTCTGGTGGAACTGCTCCCGATGCGTCAGCACGTTGGAAACGATGGAGACCCCGATCGAGCCGCCGGTGTTGCGCGCGGCATTGATCAGGGCCGAGGCCTGGTCGGTCTTTGACGACGGGATGCCGTCGTAGGACGCCGCCATCAGCGGCACGAAGATCAGCGGCAGGCCGACGCCGAGCAGCATGCGCGAGCGCGCCATGAACCAGAAGCCGAGATCACCGTAGACGTTGGTCATGGCATACATCGAGAGCGCGATCAGAACGGCGCCCACCATGATCAGATATTTCGGCTGGACCTTGGCGGCGATGCGTCCGACGACGAACATCATCACCATGGTGACCATGCCGCCGGGTGACAGCAGAAGGCCGGCCCAGGTCGCGGTGTAGCCAAAATCCTGCTGCACCAGTTGTGGCAGGAACTGCGTGGTCGCGAGCAGGATCGCGCCAGTCGCCAGCATCACCAGGAACGACGCACCGAACTGACGGCTGGCGACCATGCGCAAATCGATCATCGGATCGCGGCGGGTCAGCTCCCACGGAATCATCGCCACGAAAGCCAGAGCACAGATCACGGCGAAGACGACGATGAAGTGGGACGAAAACCAGTCATCCTCCAGGCCACGGTCGAGCACGACTTCGAGTGCGCCCAGGAACGTCGCCACCAGCAGAAAGCCGGTCAGGTCGAAGCGGCTTTGAGGCCGAGTAGCGTGGCCGGTTTTGGGCTCCTGCAGGACGAGCGCGATCATGGCCATCGCAAACACGCCGACCGGCGCGTTGATCAGGAAGCACCACTCCCACGAAATGTTGTCGGCAAGCCAACCGCCAAGCGTCGGCCCGACCACGGGCGCCACGACCACGGCAACGCCGAACAGGGCGAAGGCCTGTCCGCGCTTTGCGGGCGGGAAGGCATCCGCCAGGATCGACTGCGCAACCGGCACCATGCCGCCTCCGCCGAGGCCTTGCAGGATACGGAAGAACAACAGCGCGTTCAGGTTGGGAGCCAGCCCGCACAGGATCGAGCTCAGGGTGAACAGGCCGAGGCAGAGCAGGAAGAACGTCTTGCGGCCGAACATCCGCGCAAGGTAGCTCGAGGCCGTGAGGATGATGGCGTTGGAAACGAGGTAGGTGGTCACCACCCAGGACGCTTCGTCTTCGCTCACGCCCATTCCGCCGGCGATGTAGGGCAACGCCACATTGGCGATGGTAGTGTCGAGCACCTCCATGAAACTCGCCAGCGCAACTACGATCGCAATCAGCCACGGATTGACGGCAGGAACGGCACTGCCTCTTTCGGGAATGCCGTTCGCTTCGATTGCTGCGGCACTCATAGGAAGCTCCTCAGGCGTTCATAGAGCGACGGGGTGGTGTCGACGCGCACGGTCGGGACCACCGACATGCCCGGCCCCAACGCAACATCCTGGGGCGGATTGTCCATCACGACCTTGACCGGTACGCGCTGGACGATCTTGACGTAGTTGCCGGTGGCGTTCTGCGCGGGCAAAAGCGAGAACGCGGTGCCCGATCCCGGCTGGACGCTGTCGACATGGCCTTGGATCACACGGCCGGGATAGGCGTCGATCTTCAGCGTCACCGGATCGCCCGGCCGCATCCGATCGAGCTGAATTTCCTTGAAGTTCGCGGTGACCCAGGTCTCGTCCGGCACGAACACGCTAAGGCTCGTCCCCGGTTGCGCAAACTGTCCAACCGCCGCGCCGAGGTTGACGACGCGACCGGGCTGCGCCGCCGTCACAGTCGTATAGGACAGATTGAGCTTGGCCTGATCGCGCTGCGCTTGGGCCTGGGCGAGGTTGGCTTCCGCGCTCTTGCGCTGCGCCTTGAGCCCTTCCACCTGCCGCTGCGCCAGGTTCAATGTCGCCTGCGCGCTTTGCAGAGCGGCCTGTTGTTGACGCAGCTGCGAGGTGTACTGCTCGGAATTCTGCACCGTGCCGTAGCCGGTCTGCTCAAGATGCTGGTAGCGCGTCGCCTGCTGCTGCGCGAACACCAGGGCAGCCTGCGTCTGGTCGACCTGCGCCTGGTTGGCATTGATCTGCGCCTTCTGCACTTCAAGCTGCGCATCGATGTTTTCGATGCTGGCCTGAGCGGCTCCGACCTGCGCCTCGGCCTGCTCCAGCGCGATGCGATAGTCGCGGTCATCGATGCGGGCGATGACCTGGCCGGCTTCGACATGCTGGTTGTCGGTCACGGGAACGGCGGTGATGTAACCGGACACTTTCGGGGCAATCGAGGATTGCCGCGCGGCGATGAAGGCATCGTCGGTCGACTGAAAATGACCGGCTTGATCGACATAGAGATAGCCGCCGCCCACAACGGAAGCCAAAAGCAGCGCGCCGATCGTCGCGAACATCGGACGCCGGCGCAGAAAACCCTTTTGGTTCGGCTTGGCGACCAGCGGCGCGTTGTCGTTCCGTGGCTGAGGCTGTTCCGGATTTTTCGGAGCGGGCGCCTTCGCCGTCACATCCGTTGCGACCTCGCGCTGCCAGGACAGTTCGTTGGTTGTCGGCGGTGTGCCCGCCTCCATCGTCGCGCGCGCCCCTCGTTCTAGAACTCCGTCGTCAAACATCGTCTGCTCCTCGGAAAGAAACGAAACTGTATCGTTCTATAATCCTTTGGATCCGCCTCGTCAATAAGAACTTTACTGTTCAGTTTTATTTGATTTCGAGGCCGGATGCGCATAGATTGCAGAAGGCAATCAGCCCCTTTTGGGGCAGCAAACTTCAGAATTAGTGAATGAAATGAATTACTTGAAAGAAAAGCCGGCCCGCCGCAAGCCTCACGCTCGCGCCAGCGTCCGCCTCGGGCGGCCGCCCAAGGAGCTCGAGGGCGAGGTGGAGGAGCGCATTCTCAGGGCGGCGCGAAAGGTCTTCCTCGCCCACGGTTTCGAGGGCAGCAGCGTCGATGAGATCGCGGTGGAAGCGCGCGCCGGGAAGCCGACGATCTATGCACGCGTCGGCGACAAGCGCGCCCTCTTCACTGCGGTGGTAATGCGTGACGTCGTGGAAAGGATCACGCAATTCAAGGACCGGGTCCCGGCAGGCGGCGGCACGATCGAGCAGCGCCTCACGCGCGTGGCGACCGCGCTGCTGCGATGGGTACTGGAGAGCGAAAGGATGGCGCTGCTGCGGCTTGCCGTCGCCGAGGTCAACCGCTTTCCCGAACTCGCAAGCGAGGTCAGCCGGATGGCGCAACAGCTGAGCACCGAAGTCGCCGTTGGCTTCCTCGGCGAAATGGCGCAATCGGACGAGATCGGAGCCCTTCCGGCCTTCGCTCCGGACCGCATCGCCCTCACGGCGAGAACGTTCCTGGACCTGATCGTGATCCCGATGCTGACACGTGCGCTGTTCGTGCAGGAGACCGACCTCTTAAGTGAAGAGATCGACGATCACGTCAAGCGCCGTGTCCCGTTCTTTCTGGCGGCCTGCCGGCACGGCTGGTGAGCGTCGACGAAATCGACCGACGTCAAAGCCGCTGTCGCGCTTGACGGCCAAGCTAGACGGCCCGGAACCGTTCCCGGCATGCCGGACGGCATGGCCGCGGACCGCCGGAAGGCGTATGATCTGAGCCAAGGCAGGATGATCAATCTCCTGTGGAGGTAGCCATGAAATATGTGCTGCTTGGCAATTTGAACACGGAGTGGGCAAGCAGGCAGGCCGATCGGGTCGGCAAGGCGAAGGCAAAGCTCGAGAAGCTGGGCATCAAGATCGAGTCGATCCACTACACGCAAGGCCACTACGATTTCATCGACGTCGTCGATGCCCCAAATCCGCAAGCGGTCCTTGCGTTCTCGGTCTGGTACGCGACCCAGGGTCTGGGACGAATCCAAAGCATGCCGGCCTTCGACGCGAAGAGCTTCGAGACCGCGCTCAAGGACGCAGCGGCTTAAATCGCGCCACGCGCCGGCGCACCGATCGCAGAACTGGAAAAGGCGATGTTGTTTCGTCTCGCGCTTGCCCTTGTGCCCGTGACTGCGCTGCTGCTCGATCCCGTTGAAGCCGTCTCGCAGGGCATGCTGAGTAATGTCGATCTCAACGGACCCGAAATGTCGACATCGGAGATGACGCGCGCCGAGGTCGAAGCGCTTCTCAAAACACCGCCTCACGACGCCGCAAGCCCATTTCAAGGAAAGCGGCTGTCGCACCTCGATCTCTCCGGCCTCGACTTCTCAGGCAACAATCTCCGCCTCGTCAAGCTCAACCGGAGCAGCCTGAAAGGCGCGCGCCTCGATCGCGCCATCCTGAACCAGGCCTGGCTCATCGACGCGGATTTGACGCAGGCCTCGCTCACAAGGGCATCGCTGCTCGGCACGCAGATGCAACGCGCCAGGCTTGGCGGGGCGGATTTGTCCGACAGCCGCATCACGGCGGATCTTTCCGGTGCGAGCCTCGTCGGGGCGAAGCTCGCGGGCGCCGACCTGAGCGCTGACATGCGCAACCAATCGATGGGCATGATGCGTGGCGTGCTCAGATCTGCCGATCTGACCAATGCGGATCTTTCCGGCGCCAATCTGGCGCGCGCCGATCTCGAATTCGCGAAGCTAAGGAATGCCAATCTGGCGAATTGCAACCTCAGCCATGCCGACCTTTCGGGAGCCGATCTCTCCGACGCCAATCTCGCCGGCGCCGATTTCACCGGGACCGATCTCGCCTCGAGCCTGTTGCCGAGCCCGGCTGCGCTGGAAAAGGCGCGTAATCTGGACAAGGCCTTGCACCTCAATCAGGCGCAGCGCCCGCGTTAACGGTCGACAAACGACCGCGTGCCGCAATGACGGGTAATCCAGCGCGCCTGTTTTGTTACCGTTTTATGTAAGAATGCGCCACGTTCGATAGCCGCTTTTTTCGTGATCCCGTGCTATCATTGGCCGTGGATGATCAGCTTCGAGCTTTCGTTGCAACGGGCACAGCTCAAAATCGATCTTCAGTCGGACGAGCCGGTCTGGACGCCTGCACGCCAGGAGCTGTGGCGGCGAATCGAGAGCCACGATTTCGAACCCGATACACCGCTGAATTTCACCCGCAGGCTCGCCCGCGACCACGGCTGGAGTCCTGATGAGGCCCGCGCGGCCGTCGATGCCTATCGCCGCTTCTGCTTTCTCGCCGTCGTCTCGCCGACGCCGGTCACGCCAAGCGAGGTCGTCGATGAGGTTTGGCACCAGCACCTCGTCTACTCGCGCGACTATTGGAAAACCTGGTGCGGCGAGACGCTGCAGACACCGCTGCACCACGACCCCACGCCCGGCGGCGAGGCAGCACAAATGACCTATCGCCGCCAATATGCGCAAACGCTGGCGCTGCACGAGCTCGCTTTCGGGCCGCCGCGCCCCAAGCTCTGGCCGGCGACGCATCTGCGCTTTGCGGGCCCTCGATATCATATGACCGACCGCGACCGCTGGCTTATCATACCCCGACCCTTCGCATGGATTCGGCGTCTGTTGCAGAGATGATCCCATGACATGGAATCCGTTCAACTGGACTGCCGAACCTTTCCTCAGTCTCTACGTTGCCATCGCAGCGATCGTCTTCGCGTGGGGCTTCCTTCAGAGATCGACGATCGGCCCGCCTGCGCGGATGACCCATCAATTGGACGTGCCGGAACTTGCCTATCTCGCCGGCGGCGCGCACCGCCTCGGTGATGCGATCCTGCTTGGTCTGGCATCGGGCAACGGCGTCAGCATCGCGCCCGCAGGCAACAAGATCACCGTCACCAATCAGACGCCGCTGGCTGAGCTGATGGGCGGCCGATCGGGCCCATTGTCGTTCCAGCCCGACATGACCCGACAGCAGTTCCAGAAAGCGGTCACGGCGATCGTCGAGCGGGTTCGCGAGCGCCTGCAAAAACTCGGCTATGTGCCGAGCGACGAGCAGATGGCGTCGCTCCGCTGGAACGTGCTGCCCTTTGTCGGACTGCTCATGCTGTTTGGGATCATCAAGGTCTTCATCGGCGGCGTCGAACGGCATCACCCGGTCGGGATTCTGATCGTGCTGCTCGTGTTGACGGCAGTCTTCGGCTTCGCCGTGGCGACGCGGCCGAAGCGGACACGCGCCGGCAAGGAGGCGCTCCAGAATTACCAAAACCTCAATGCGCGGGCCTCACGCGCGCCGCTAGAACACGAACTGCTGCTTGCGCTGGCGCTTTCGGGCCCGATCGTTCTCTCCGGGACCGCCTACGCATCGGTCTATGCCGCCTCACGCACAATGAACAATGGCGGTGACGGCGGCAGCGGCTGCGGCGGAGGCGGCGGTGGTGGCGGCTGCGGCGGTTGCAGCTGAGCGGTGGGAGCGGACCCCAATCGGACCACCGAACGGCATGTCGATCGGCGGGTTGTCGCGCAATCGGTTTGCCGAAACGGTGCGCTCTTGATTCAAATAGTTATGTGATTTTGTAACAGACCATCATCTGCCCCGGGCGAAAGCGAGCTTCGGTTTGCCGGCAGGCGGCGATCGCGCCGCCGGACGTATAGAATTCGTTAACACGGCGGCCCTACTCGTTAAGCAGATGGGCAGAATCCCGAAATGCCGCCGGATCATCGATGAGAGATGAAGCAGACCATGCTGCCGCGGGTCTGCCGGACGACGTTCGCGTCCGCCTCTATGATCAGGCCTTGAACGCCGCGCGCGTCGGCGCCTGGGAATGTGAACTCGAGACGGAACGCCTGACCTGGACTCCGGGCGTCTACGACATCTTCGGCTACCCGACAGGCAACCCGCTGCGGCGCGCGAACATCGTCGATCTCTATATCGACGAGTCGCGGCGCAACATGGAACTCGCTCGGGCCGAGGTGATCCGCAGCGGCCGCGCGGTCACGCTCGATACCGAGATCAGAACCTGGCGCGGCGAAAGACGCTGGATGCGGCTCTCGATCAACGCGATGAGAGAAGACGGACGGACGGCGCGAATCTTCGGCTCCAAACAGGACATCACCTCCGACCGGCAAATCATCGAGCGCCTGCGGCGGCAAGCCGAAACCGATCCTCTCACCGGGCTCGCCAATCGCCTGGTTTTCCAGGCCCGCTATCGCGAGGTCATCGACGACAATCTGAATCATGGCTTCGCATCAGCCCTTGTTCTGATCGACCTCGATCGTTTCAAGGAGCTCAATGATACGCACGGCCATTCGGCCGGAGATGCATGCCTGTGCGAGGTCGCCGGGCGCCTGCGGCGCGCCTTCCACAATGCCGGCCTGGTCGGCCGGCTCGGCGGCGACGAATTCGCCATCATCCTGCGCTCTCCGACAGACCCGGCCCGGATCGCCCACGTGCTGCAGCAGACGGTCGCGATGTTGAGCCGGCCGCTGTTCTGGAACGGTCTTCGTATCGAGGTCGGCGCGTCGATTGGAGCTGCCCTGATCGGCCGCCCGCATCGCCGGCGGATTGCCGAATTGTTCGCGGAGGCCGACATCGCGCTCTATGACGCGAAGGCGGCCGGCCGCAACAAGGTGCATCTGTTCGGCGACGAGGGACACAGCCGGGCGGCTTGAAATCCTTTTGGCTGCAATCGCCCTGCCTGTCTCAACCAGCGGCCGCCACGTGCTTCTCGATGATGCTGGCGACGCGCACCGGTGTCTCCAGCATCGAATAGTGGCCCGCATCGTCGATCATTTCGAACGTCGCCTGCGGGTAGGCCGCGGCAAAGGCGCTGTGCGAGGCTTCGCCGCGATAGAAGGCGATGTCCTGCGCCCCGTTCACGACGTGCATCGGCGCAGCGAGACGGTGCGGGTCGTCCGCGATGGGGGTCGTGAACATCGCGAGATAGCCGCGCGCCGCCTCGGTCGTGGCCGCATCGCGCGCAATCTTGAGCTTGCGCTGCAGCCAGCCTGCACCGTAGCGATTACTGGTGCGTGCGGTGATCGCACGCGCGGCCGCCTCGTCCTCGTCAATCACGGCATTGAGCGCCTTGAGCGCCGCCTCATCGGCGTGAAAGGCCGTCGGCGGCACCGGTGAGAACAGGGTCACGCTCTGGATCCGCGCGGCGGCTTGCAGCGCGATCTTCTGCCCAACCAGACCGGACATCGAGTGCCCGACGAGGTGGAAACGGGAGATCGCGAGGTGATCGGCAGTGCGCAGCACATCGTCGGCGGCTTCCTGCGCCGTGTAGGTGCCGCTCGCTGCGCGCGACCAGCCGTAGCCGCGAAGGTCCATGAAAACCAGCGTGTGGCGGGCGAGGTCGAAATAAGGCAGCGTCGGCTCCCAGTTGACGTGATCGCCAAGCCACTCGTGCATCACCACGCAGACCGCTGGGCCGTTGCCGATGCGGCAGTGGCCGAGCCTCTCGGCTGTCGCCAATTGCGGCGCCGGCCAAAGTGAGGTCGCGGCCGGTGCCGCCGGCTGGGCAGACGCGGGCGCGCTGAGGATCGCGGCGGTGGCGCCAAGCCCCAGCCCCTTCAGGAGATGACGACGCTTCATGTGAGCCTCTTAGAGCAGTTTCGGTGATGTCGAGAACGAAGGACGAGACAAATAGCTGGCAGCCCTGCGGTCGGGAAAATTGATTTCTTCAATCTCCTCATTGATAAATCTCATTTAGACCGCTCTCCCTGGCGCATTCCCCTGCCTCAAGACCTTCCGTCCGGAGTTTCACCATGCCGACCACCCTCGATATCGACACGCTGCGATCCCTGATCGCGATCGTCGATATGAAGAGCTTCTCGCGCGCCGCCGAGCGGCTCGGCCGCTCGCAATCCGCCATCAGTCTCCAGATCGCGCGTCTCGAGGGCCTGGTCGGGCATCCGCTGCTGAAGCGGGCGCGCGGGCGGTTGATCGGCCCGACCGCGCGAGGCGCAGCGCTGGTCGCGCACGCGCGAAAGATCGTCGAGCTCAACGAACGCGCCGTCGCAGCGGTGCGCCAGCCGGCCTCGGGCGAGCGGATCAGGCTCGGCATGCCCGCGGATTTCCTGGAGCGCGATTTTTCCTCCACGCTCGACGAGATTCGCGCGCGCTATCCGCAAGCCCGGCTCTCGCTGCGCACCGACCTGTCAGCGCGGCTCGCCGAGGACATTGACCATGGCAGGCTCGACGTCGCGCTTTTCAAGCGTGCGGCCTCGAATGAAGCTGGCGCTGCGATCGCATTCGAGCCGATGGCGTGGTTCGGTGACGCGGCAACGTCACGCGTGCGGCGCGGCGAGCCGGTCCCGCTGGTGGCGTTCGCGGAAGGATGCGCCTATCGCGACGAGGCCTTGCGAAGTTTGCGCCTGGCGCGGCGCGACTGGACCGTCGCCTGCGAGGCGCGCAGCCTCTCCGCGCTGGTTGGCGCCGTCGAGTCCGGCCTCGGCTATGCCGCCTTGCCGGTCAGACTCGCCGAGCGCAGGTCGCTGAAGCGCGCCGATGGGCTCATGGAGCAGCTGCCGACGCTTAATCCCGTGGAACTCGCGCTCGGCATCGCCGATCATCGCGAGATGCCCTTTGCGCGCGCCATCGGCACGATCATCGCGCAGCGCTGCACGCTTGCTTAGCGGCCGGACGCCCAGCGCGGCGGCTTTGCCCGACGCGCGTTCGCCGCGAAATCATCCAGCAGGTTGCTTCCGCTCACGCGCATCCGAGCGCAGCGGAAGCATTTCGCGCAGCCTGGCGTCACGCAAGTAGATTCCACCCCAAACCAAAACGCCGACGTAAACGCCAAACAGAACGTGCGTGAATAGCGGGTCACCGACCCGCATTTTCACAGCGACCGCGCCGCCCAGGTAACCCGTGAGCATGATGGCGCCCAGCACCGCGGTCTGCGGCGCCGCATATAAGAGCGTGCATGCGAGCAGGATCGCCCCCAATTCGCGGGCGACGTGTTCGCCCCCGAAGCCGAGCTCTGCTTGGGCTTGAAGAACGACCGGCAACGCGAGCAGCTTCATGCTGGCGTCCATCAGCAGAAAAGCGATAGCGAGACCGCTTATCCCCCAACCGACCCGATAGAGCCCAATACCGCTTGACGGCGTTTGAGGCTGGATAGGCATTGCATCTCTCCTGCTGTCGCCTTCGGCGGTGTTCGCGGTCCCACCTTAACCGGGTGTGGCAAGGTAAGTTTTGTACGAAAACGACAGCTGGGCTTCCCTGCGAAGAATCTTCATTGGCGTCTGGCCGATCAGCTGTTTCAGCGAGCGAGTGAGATGCGCCTGGTCGAAGTAGCCAGCATCGTGGACCGCATCGAGGATGCCTTTGCCGTCTCGAAGCAACTCCACGGCGTGGCGGGCGCGTTCGATTTTCCGGAATTGCGCGTGCGTCAGCCCGGTCGCGCGAAGAAAGCGACGTTGAACGGACCTTCGGCCCAGCAGTTGAGGATCACCTTCGATGGCGGCCTGGACGGCGGGTTCGATCGCAACGAGCCCGCGCCTGGCGAGCCTTTCGACGAAAGCCTCGGCGTTCTCGTCGCTCGGGATCTCCCACGCGTGACCCTCCAGCCAAAACCGTCCATCTCTCGTTGTGGGAAGATGCAGACTTTGATGGTCCAGCAGCCGGGCAGTCGGCAAACCTGGGAAGTAGACCCCTACCCTGAAACGGATGGCAACCCATTGACCGTTGGCCGGACAGTCAACGGTTGCTGCCTGCGTGACGGGCCCCCGCAACGTCACCTGCACAAAGCCGTCGAGGCGCGTCACCACCAGTTCCAGGTTTCCCTCGGCCATGGAATGGAACGGTCCGGCACTCGTGCTGTAACTGCGCCAGAGCCGCTCGACGTAGGGCGAGTTCGACGGGCGATCCTCGAATGTCAGAAACATCTGTGCCAACGCGCCCGCCAGGGCTCTTGGTTGTGAGGGAACCGTTGCTCAATGTCGCATCGATTTCCAGGAATTGGAAATAGCGCCTTGTCTCGCGATGGAGGACACCGTCGCAGTTGGCCTCGCTTTTTCGGCATCGTCGCGGCGCGCCTCATCAACTGACGGGGATTGACGGCGTCGGGAAGACACCACGCCCCTGCCCCGCAGCGGTTCCACGATGGGACACATGTACGCGGGTCGCAGGAAAGCCGGGCCGGCCGGCGAAGATGGGCACCATCGTTTCGCCGTAACGATCTGATTCAGCGATGCGCCGAGGGCCCTAATCGGCAAAAGCCGAGACGGCTCGAGATTTTTTGCGCGGTCCGCAACGTTGCCCGCCCATTTCTCGCCGCCATTATCATTCAGCGAACTGCGCGGGGCCGATCTCATGCGGCAATGTTCCCGAAGGTTCCGTGTGATCATCCCGGATTTGCGACAACACGACGTTCTTGTGTCCCGCCGCTCGCTGCTCGGCGGACTTTCGTCCCTCGCCGGCGCGCTCGCGCTCGGTGGATGCGCCGACGTGGGCGCAACGGGCGCACGGTTCGACCCTTCGTCGCTCTCGGCAGACCCGACACTGCTCGTCGCAACCACACGCAAGCCGGTGAATGGCGGGCGCGCCAAGCCCTGGTTCGGACCCGAGCGCGGTTCTGCGATCATGGTCGCAAGGGCGAAGCTGGTGGCGCCGGACGACGGCCGCTTCTCCTTTGCCGCCGTCGGACTGGGCGATTGGCGTCTTGACAAAGTCGAGCCGATGTCGGTCGACGTCACCGATCTTCTGACGGTGACCGGCAGCGGACCGGATGTCCTGACCTACGTGCACGGTTTCAAGCAGACGTTCGAGACATCCGTGCTCGACGCCGCGCGCCTGTCCGATGCCATCAAATTCCGCGGCCGGACGATGGCGTTCTCCTGGCCCTCCAAGGGTGGACTGTTCGACTACGCCTATGACCGCGACAGCGCGATGTGGTCCCGTGACGGCTTCGAACGTGTGCTGTCTTCGACTGTCGCCTCACCCGGGCTCGGTCACGTCCACATCGTCGCGCACAGCATGGGGACGATGCTGACGCTCGAAACCCTGCGTCAGCTCTATGCGCATCTTGGCGACAGCGGCGCGGAGAAGATCGGCGCCGTGATATTCGCCGCGCCCGATATCGACATGGACGTGTTCTC
>Ga0070741_10002698_pt1 | contig 46571 bp, 36 predicted proteins | sample Coa_R1_4_FD_66440 | JGI IMG/M metagenome (GOLD analysis project Ga0070741, IMG submission 66440) | Surface soil microbial communities from Centralia Pennsylvania, which are recovering from an underground coalmine fire - Coalmine... | ecosystem: Environmental > Terrestrial > Soil > Unclassified ... | reverse complement strand
CAAATCCCGCAGGTGAAATCCTATTTAGCTAAACAAAAACAGCATCACCGAAAGACAACGTTTCAAGAGGAATTTATTCAATTTTTAAAGAAATACGAGATCGGTTACAACGAAAAATATGTGTGGCGATAGAAAGGTCCGCCCCCTTCAGGGTCGGAGAATCTTATCAATGCTTTCCGCGGGCGGCGCTTCGCTTTGCCCACGGCTATTAACTTTTAGCCCTTCGGGCAAATCAAATGTCCAAACTTCAGTGCGCAGACTGAATGTCTGCGCCACAGGTTCCGGAGTTGACTCTATTCTTCTGATACATAATATCTTTGTGCAATGCTAACGGAGCGAATCACAAGCCCGCAAAATCCATTAATAAAAAGATTCCGCGCGGTACGCGATGGACGAGAACGTCATATTCTTTTTGTCGAGGGCGCCCGGGCTGTCGAAGAAGCTTTTAAAGCTAATCTGGGAATTGAGAGTGTTATCTTTTCGGATGAGTTCATTACGACTGAACACGGCGCGGCGATAAAAGCGATGATAGAGTCTTGTCACTGTCGCGGAGCTTCAGTTCCGTCCAAACTTCTCGAAGCCGTCTGCGACACTGTTACGCCGCAGGGGATTGCTCTTATTGCCAGACAGCCCTACTACAGTGTTGATGATGTACTTGGAAACGGTGAACTGGTCGTTGCAGCAGATCAGCTTCAGGATCCGGGAAACATCGGAACTATTGTGCGAACCGCTGCTGCAGTAAGCTCTGCCGGACTTATCACTTTTCGAGGAACGGTTGATCCGTTTGGTGCAAAAGCTTTGCGCGCTTCAATGGGTGCCGCTTTTCGACTTCCGATAGCAACTGATGCCGTTATATCGGATGTATGTGAAAAGGCAAAGCTGGCACGGTTTACAATCGTAGCTACGGCTGCAAGTGGCAACATTCTATATAATGACTATGACTGGAAATCGCCATCCGTTTTGCTGATCGGGAATGAAGGCGAAGGACTTTCCGATGAAAGCCTGAAAAGAGCGGACGTAGTTGTCAGGTTACCGCTATCAGGTTCTGTCGAATCGTTAAACGTTGCATCCGCTGCTGCGGTGATTCTTTACGAGGCGGTCCGTCAGAACAATTTCAAAAATATAAAGTAAGATCATGGCGAGTTCTATTTAGTCCATGATAGTGGTCGCCGATAACTTTGCCCTCTTAATACTGCATAACTGCACTGCCTGCTCGATTACCCAAGTCTCTCAAAAAAAGCCAAAGTTGAAATCGGTGTGCGCCAGGTGAAGCGCTGGATACTTGCTTGCGTTCTCAACGTGACTCGCATTTGTTGTCGGGAATAACTCTTGCCTATCATTTTGTACGGGAGCTACACAAATAATCTCCCTGCAGATAAGCAGAGGAATGCACGGATGAGAATCGCAATTAATGGGATAGGAGTAGCAGGACCCGCACTTGCCTGGTGGCTGCGGGAATATGGGTACGATCCTGTAATGTTTGAGCTCGCGCCTAAACTCAGATCTGGAGGCTATCTAGTCGATTTTTGGGGCGTTGGTTACGATATCGCGGAACGGATGGGCATTTTGCCTGAATTGTATAAAAGAGGCTACAAAATGAGAGAACTTCGTCTGGTCGACAGACGCGGAAAGAAGTCCAGCGGGATGAACGTGGAAGATATACGATCGCTTACAGCCGACCGTTTCGTCAGCGTTGCTCGCAGCGACATAGCATCAACGATCTATGATGCCTGCAGAGATACTGAAGCGCGGTTTGGAATTCATGTGACAGGCGTTGATCAGCATCCTGACTTCGTGGTGGTGAAGTTATCCGACGGATCGACTGAGAAATTCGATCTTCTGATCGGAGCCGACGGACTGCATTCTAAAGTTCGATCCTCGGTGTTTGGTCCGGATGAAAACTACGAGCGAAGCCTAGGCGCCTATGTTTCTGCATTTACGTTACGGGATTATCTTCCGCGCGACGAGCTTACCTACATTTCATGCCCCCGCAATCGGCAAGCAGGTGTCCCGCGTTTCATTGCGCGATAACACGACTCTATTTCTCTTTACGTTCCGTTCCGAATTCGTAAAACAAAGACCTCGTGATACAGAGGAAGAAAAATCGATTATCCGTTCGGTATTCGCAGATATGGGCTGGGAGGTCCCCGGGATACTTGAGCGACTCGATGATGTCACGGATTTGTACTTTGACCACATAAGCCAAATCCAAATGGCTAGCTGGAGCATGGGACGTGTGGCTTTGGTAGGCGATGCCGCCGCGTGTGTTTCATTACTTGCCGGTGAAGGAACTGGGTTGGCGATACTCGAGGCTTATGTTCTTGCTGGTGAACTTTACGTTGCGAAAGGAGATTATGTAATTGCTTTTCGGAATTATGAAAAGCGATTGCGAAACCTTTTAATTCAAAAACAGAAATCCGCCGCGAAAATGTTGAGCTTCTTTGCGCCAAAAAACAAAATGCAGATCGCGTTAGTCAGAATTGCTTTACAAACCGCTTCCATTCCATTTTTATTAAAATTATTTTTCAAACGAATCATTCAGGACGACATCGTTCTTCCTGAATACAAATTTCACGGTGAGAACTGAAGGTATTCGGAACTCAGTGAAAAGTAAGATAACGGTTCACTGACCGCAACTCTAAGCTAAGCAAAGTTCTCATTGGGGCGGTTGATATTTCAAAATCACGCCGTTTTGGCTGGCCGCCCATCCGGTTTTGGGATCTTTGAATTGAATCTGGGCGATTGCATCACCGGTATCGCTGTCCTGTTTGTACCAATGCGCGCCGCCATCTTGTGTGCCAAGAACCACGCCATTATCACCGGCCGCCCAGCCGTTATCTTTATCGTTAAAAAAGACCGTGTGCAGCGCCACGCTGGCAGGCGATGTTTGCTTCTGCCAGGATTTTCCTCCATCGGTTGAATGACGGATATCGCCTGATTTACCCACAACCCAGCCTTCGTTATTGTTGTTTAAGAAGAATATTCCCAGCAGAGGAGCCGCTCCGTTACCGCTGACCATAACTGCCCACGTGCGACCACCGTCCATTGTTCTATAGATACTGCCACCGGCATCATATACCCAGCCATGCTGAGGATCGGTGAAATAGATTGCCTGAATCTTTTGTTGAAAAACAAAAGCAAGCTTTTCCCAGGTTTTTCCGCCGTTGCTGGTTCCCAGCAATATGCCTTCTTCTTCGTATCCTTCTTTATGAAATCCTCCGCCGTAGGCAAAGGCAACGTCCCCGTTAACGGTAACGATACCCTGAAAAGGATCTTTTTCCTTTTGCGCTGCAGTCTTTTGATCTCTGGTATTTTTCAGATCGATCGTTCCTGCTTTTCGCTCAAGCTGCCAGGTCTTTCCTCCATCCGTCGTTTTCAAAATGGAGTTATCTTCATCCAGCGCCCAACCATTATTTTGATCCACGAAATTAACGTAACGGATATTGTGATTCTTTTTCTTGTCCAGAGCGTCGAACGTTTTTCCGCCGTCATGGGTTTGATAGATTATCCAGCCGGAGTCTTCGGGCTTGGGTTTGCTGGTCCTTAACAAAGATGTATCATCTTTTCGCGCGACGGCCCAGCCGTCATTCTCTGTTACAAAATCGAGCGCGTAAACGGCGCCTTTGATCTGCGATTCGGTATGCCAGCTACCCTGAGCAGGTTCTGAACTTAGAATAGTGTTCTTGCAGCCTGACAGACCCAGGAGTCCGAATATAAACAGAACTCCAACACCAACAATGCTCAGCTGGCAGTGTTTCATTAATCTCGTTTTTTCAATTCGCATATTTTTTGCGTTCAAAGGGCCGAGTTTTGTATTGAGGCCGTTCAAACTTTCTGATTCTGATTTTGCGGTAACTCTTTGGCTTGGTAACAATGCACCTTCAACTCTATAATGGTTTCGGTAAATAATCATAGCAGGCAGCAGGCATCTTACCAACGCAACGCGCCCCGGATGAAGGCGAAAATCAATCAATGTCCGAACCCGAAAACAACGTCACTGAAGTTAGAAACGCCGAACCAACGTGGCGGAACGGTAAATCGCAATTCGCAGTCGTGTTGCGCGTCATCATCGCTATTGTGGTCGTTTTGGGAGCCCTTTGGCTGATTTACAAGCTAAGAGAAGTACTGCTGCTGATCGTGCTCACGGTGTTCTTCGCATATCTGGTTTCGCCGTTAGTTGATTTAGCTGAACGACCTCTTCTCGCGAACGATAAAACAAAAGCATTATCGAAACCGCTGGCTATTGGGATCGTCTATATAGGGCTTTTTCTTGTAATCGGTATTGCCTTTTATTCGCTTGTTCCGTTAATCAGCTCCCAGATCACGCAACTGGCGCAGGCTGGTCCGGGTTACGTTCAAACCGTGCGCGGATGGTCGCAGGGTGTAATAAATTTCTATCATCGATATCAACTGCCGGAGGGAATTCAGACTTCTCTTGAGAATGCGATCAATAGTTCAGTCAGCGCGGTTTTCGACTACATTCAAGCTGAGGTCTTTGATGTCGTTCAAAGCCTGGGATACGTGCTTTGGCTTGTCCTGATACCGATTCTTGCCTTCTTCTTCTTGAGAGACGGAGAAAAGTTTCGCCGCAATGCGATACTGCTTATTCCGAAAGGCCACTTGCGGTGGCGAGCCGACCAATTCGTCACCGACATCAGTCGCACGCTGGCGGCTTACATCAGGGCGCAATTGATTGCTTGCGCGTTTGTTGGAACCGTGTGCGCGATTGGGTTCGCAATAATCGGGCTTCCTTATGTATTGATTCTGGGAATTATTGCGGGCTTGCTCGAATTCATTCCTTTAATAGGTCCGTTTGTCGTCCTGATTATAGCGTCGGCCTTTGCCGGATTCCATTCACTGAGTCAAGTCGGCGCCGTGGTTCTGTTTCTTGGTTTACTTCGTATAGCCGAAGATTACGTCATCTATCCAAAGATCGTCCGTCATGGAATTCAGCTTCATCCGCTGGCAATCATCCTTGCCGTTTTGTGCGGCGCGGAACTGGCAGGCATCGCAGGTGTCTTCCTGGCGGTGCCGACAGTTGCAGTGCTGTCGGTTACACACCGACATTTCGCGGAATACAAGGCCATCGAGGATCTTGTCGCGGAATCAGCGGCGAAGCGAAAGGCCACGGAAGAAGAAGAGATCCAACCGACCACACTTGGGATGACAGACTAAATCAGACTATCACGAATACTTCATTAAGAAGAATTAATGAAAAAATTAAGACTTTGTCGCCAATTTTCTTGTCATAAATTTGTCCCAAAGTATACTGGCGTCTGGCGAAGCGTGTCAGGCCGTCAAAATTGTTTCGATGTGTTAATTCTGCGCCACAATACCTCTGAATTACAGTTTTCTCTCTACTTCTCCGGAGCCGAAGGTCGGATCGCGGAATAATCGATATTCAAATGAGTCGGGAAGTTTATGAAAAAGTTCTCAATCTCCAGCATCGTTTTAATCGTAACATTGGTTCTGGTCGGATTGATTCACTCAGTCGACGTCGAGGCTTCGCGCAGACAAAACGCGGCCACGGTTGGCAGGAGCTCTGTCGCTACACAGAAGCCTGGGGCGTCGATTCATAAGTCGACTGGCGGACAGGGAATTTTCATAATCGCGAATGTCAACGGTCGTCAGGTATGCCGTATCGCGACTCCCGACGAGGTTAAACAGGTAACCAATCGAGATCCAAACTTTCCGCTCCATTTGATTTCGTCGCCATCGAAAGCACGCGCTGCGGTCACAAATGCGATCAGTCCACAGGCGACAACAGGTCTGAATATTATTTTGATGGGAACTGATCAATTAGAGGGTTTCCCGGATGCGAAGAAAGCTTTCGTGCGCGCGGCATCACATTGGGAAGCGCTGATACAAACTCCGATAACGATTATTCTCGATGTCGATTTTGGACCGACTGCCTTCGGAACACCATTCGGACCGAACGTAATAGGTTCTACTGACACCGAAACGTTGGTCGATTCACCTGATACAACTACAGGCAACGGTGGTTACAGCAACGATATTCGGCCCGCTCTTATAACAAGCGGAACAACACAGGAAGCGCAAATATACAGTCAATTACCGACAGGCTCCGTGCCAGCAGATATCGGAGCCGCGACGACGGTGGTTGCTCCGAGCGCGAATTTCAGGGCGCTCGGACTGCTTCCGGCCGCGGCCGACGTAGCTGGCGATTACAGCAACGGGCTGGGTCTGCCGCCTGCAATCGGGTTCAACACATTAGGCGCGAATCCGAACGATAACTGGGATTTCGATCCAAGTGACGGCATCACGAATGGCAAGCTCGACTTCGATGCGACGGTAACTCACGAGATCGGTCACGCACTTGGATTCTCCTCTGAAGTTGGCGATCATGCTTTGAATCCTGGCACTCCGGTAGCTGTGACCCCCTGGGATATATTCAGATTCCGTTCGGGAACGACGGTAAATACTTTTCAGGCAGCGACACGAATTCTGTCAACCGGCGGCGATCAGGAATTTTTCAATGGCGCGAATGATACCCCTGTCTCAACCGGAGACCCCAATGGAAATGGCGGCGACGGGTGGCAGGCCAGCCATTGGCAGGACGACGTGCAGGAGTCGTTTGCGACCAGACGTTATATAGGGATTATGCATCCTGTGGCTGATCGCGGCGCCAGGTATCTGATAACCAATGATGACCTGAAGGTGCTGGATTTAATCGGATACACACTGACGACGAATAGCCAACCCAACGATGTTCTCTCCGTCGATGATGGTACAGCAGAGGCAGGTGGAACCGGTTCCAGTTCAATTGTTCTTAACAGATTGACGCCGGTAAAATACCCCTCGACTTTGCAGACGATTCGCGTTTTTATTCGCCCTGTCAACGGACAGCCATCGCCTGCCGGGACTAGAGTGAGAATGCTGGCATACTCGGCCGCTTCACCTGCGGCATTCGCAGGAACTGCGAGTCCGCGGCCACTGGTTGATCAAAATATTTTCCTTCCGGACCCGGGACCAAACGGAGGTTTTGTCGACTTGAACCTCCCGCTGGGACCATCAATTGATTCCGGGGACTGGTACATTGGATTTCAACTGCCTGGCGGTTCCAACGTGGCTGTCGGCGAAGATACCAGCAGTGCTTTTCAACAGAGAAGTTTCATCTCAAACGATAACGGAAACTCGTTTTCGACCAACGGGATAACTTCGAATTTCATGCTGCGAGCTGTGGAAACCTCGACCGGATGTCTATTTTCCTTGTCCAGCAACGGTCAGTCGTTTGATAAAGGCGGCGGCGGCGGAACGTTCAATGTTACAACCAGCGCAGGATGCAGCTGGACGCCTGTGATCGGTGAGAACTGGATGTCCAGTTCATCATCCGGAACCGGAAACGGTCAGGTTTCGTTCACCGTTGCGCCAAATACGGAAACAGTTGCCAGAACCGGCATTATCGCAATTGGCGACCAAACGTTCACAATCAGCGAGACGGCGGCAGATCTTCTCTCAACACAAAGTTCAAATCCAGTGCTGCAGGCTGCGCAAGTGCACGAGCAATGTGTGCTGCAGCCGACGGCGTCGCAACTTCAAGTTACGGTTCCAGCCAATGCTTTCCAAATGGACATAACTTTAGATGGCGGCAGCGCGGATGTAGACCTGTATGTGAATTTCAATCATTCGATTTCCACGATCCCGAACCCACAAACCGGTGCTTTCAATGCGACTTTTTCGTCGACCAGTCCAACAGGGCAGGAAGAGGTCACTATCAATTCGCTGACCACGCCATCGCTGCAACCCGGTACATATTTCATCGCGATCGCAAATTGTGAAACGAGTCAAATAACGACAACATTGAGAATCAAGATTACAGGTTCATCAGGCCAAACCTGCTCGTTCATCGTGACTCCCGGTGTGCTGTCGTTTTCAGCAAGCGGTGGTCAGTCCAGCGCTGGTGTTGCGGTCGCAAACGGTTGTTCGTGGACAGCATCAAGCAGCGACACCTCGTGGCTGACGATAACCGCAGGAGCTTCCGGCAGCGGCAATGGAACCGTGAGTTATACAGCGGCGCCCAATCCCAACCCTGTTGCAAGATCGGCAACGTTAACCGTGGCCGGACAGAACTTTACCGTAAACGAAGACGCTTTCGCAAAGCAGAACCAAACGATTACGTTCAATTCAATTCCCGATCACACATTTGGTGATCCGCAATTCGGAATAAGCGCGGTTGCCTCGTCGGGTTTGCCAGTCAGTTTCCTTATAACTACAACAAACAATGCCGCGGTCCTTACGGTCGACCTCAGCGGTAACACCAGTGTCGTGATTCACGGTGCGGGACCGGTGACTATACAAGCCTCGCAAGCTGGCAATTCAACTTTTAACGCGGCGACGCCTGTCAGTCAGTCCTTTAACATAAACAAAGAGAATCAGACGATAACATTCGGCGCATTACCTAATCGAACGTTTGGCGATCAGCCGTTTACTCTGAATGCGACGGCGTCATCACAACTGCCGGTAAGTTTCAGCGTTGCATCGGGACCGGCCACGATCTCGGGAAACTCGGTCACAATTATCGGCGCGGGGCAAGTTACTATCAACGCAAACCAGGCTGGCAACGCAAACATCAATGCGGCGCCGCAAGTGCCGCAGTCTTTCACCGTAGCACCAGAAAACCAAACGATCACATTCAATCCAATTCCTGATCATACATTTGGTGATGCTCAGTTCTTTCTCTCCGCAACTGCCTCATCAGGTCTGCAAGTTAGTTTCAGCGTCGTTTCAGGTCCCGCAGTGCTTTCCGGCAATGGCGTGACAGTTACCGGAACCGGTTTAGTGACGATAAAGGCCGATCAGTCCGGCAACGCGAACATAAGCGCTGCCCCGTCGGTAACGCAATCGTTCAATGTAGTAAAGGCTAACCAGTCCATCACGTTTGGCCCCATAAGCAATCACGCATTCGGCGATGCTCCATTTACACTGAGCGCGAGCTCCTCGTCAGGTCTGGCGGTTTCTTTCAACGTCGTCTCCGGCCCGGCGACCTTAAATGGCTCTACGCTAACATTGAACGGTGCCGGCGCAGTGACTATCGAAGCGGATCAAAACGGGGATGCCAACCATAACGCCGCCCCACCCGTGCAGCAGACATTTACGGTGGCGAAGGGATTGGCTGTAATTAACCTCAGCAACCTGGTGCAGATATTCGATGGCAATCCCAGGGCGGCGACAGTAACGACTTCGCCAAATGGATTAAGTGGATTATCTGTTACCTACAACGGATCACCGGCCCCGCCGACGGTGATCGGCAGTTATTCGTTAGTTGCATCGCTGTCTAATGCTAATTTCCAGGCGAGCAACGCAACTGCGACGTTCAAAATCGTTGGACTGTCCCCGACTGATAGTCAGAATGTTAGTCCGGGAAATCAAGTCACCGCTTCCGTGTTGCCGAACGGCGGTCCGGGAGTGACTGCTGATCTGACTCACACTGGCCGGGGCGTAATCGCTACTGTCAGTGTCGGGGTTTATTCAGATAATCCGACCGCGTCCGGTGTCGTTAATGCGGGCGGCGGTTTTGTCGATGTAAAGGTGGTCCAGTCAAACAGCGATGACACCCTTGTGATCAACTACTATTACCCCAGCGGTGTGACAGGGGCGAACGAGACTGCGTTGCAGTTACTCTACTTCAACGGGACAAGCTGGCTTCCTGTTATTGGAAGCGGCGGCAGCGCTCCGATCAAGAACACTACCGACAATCTGGACGGAACGATATCAGGTGGCAGATTCACAGTGACGCTTGACAACACCAGCAGTCCGACGGTCACTGCCTTGTCAGGAACTCCGTTTGCCGCAACCACAGCCGTGATGGGAGATCTGAACGGCGACGGCGTCGTCACGGTTTCGGACCTGGTAGTTCTTGCCAATGTGATAGCAGGGAATTTGACCCTGACACCCGTGCAGAAAGCGGCTGCGGATGTATCGCAGAACGGGAGCGGACAGCTTGATATCACGGATCTCGTTACGCTGGCAAATTTCCTTGCCGGGAATATCAAAACAATGCCAGTGATAAGTCCATAAGTTGGGAACGCAATCGACCGTGCTCTCTTTGGCTATTTCTGACCGGAGGATTTTTCCTTGATAGCCAGTTTGCGCTTTTCAGGAGCCTGGCGGTTTAATCGGTTGACTGCTTTTAGCAGAGCTCGCTCGGCCATTTGAATGTGAGACATGGATTGGTTGTCGTTAGCGCGATAATAATGCTCCTTGCTGACCCGGTAAGCACGCGCGGCTTCCAGGACCGCGGCCTGACGCAGTTCGGCGTTCGATAATTGTTCGCGCAGAAATTCCAGGCGCTCGGTCACGGATAACGCCGCTCCCGAATCAGTGGAGCGCGGAATCTCGAATGAATCGAGCATCTGGTGGGCTTTATCTGCGTCTTCTGTGAGGCCGACGAGTCGAACTCTTAATTGAATAGTTTCCAACATACATCTTCCCTCAATCGCTAATATCGGCAAAGGAGGCGAGAACTTACCTTTGAGCCCATTCAGGATGACGTTTTTGCAACTTAGATTCACGTTCGTCTACTTGATATCCCTCCACCTGATCCAGGACACAAGGTTTTGCTGGCCTCGAAACAATCACAACAGTAACAACCGTCAATGCCAGGTCAAACTTCATCTCCTACGCTTCACACATACCGATTCTTGAATAGAATATAATCGTGTAGGTTATAAACATCTCGAATTGCTTTTATTTTGTCTGTTGCCGGGTTGCGAAATAGAAAGGGCTACGACTATGCGATACAGAAACTCTTCAATGTGGCGAGCGGTTTCAGTTCTTCTGCTGGTTGCGATCGGGTATCCTCCGTTTGTTTTCAGCCAGGAAGTGAAGAAGACACTTGTCACAGCGACGGATGACGGAGCGGTCTCACAACAGGGAAAAACATCCGATCAGGACAAGGCAACTCAGCCACAGGTTGATCTTAATCAGGATCGCGTGGGCGTCGACAGCAACAAAAAGCTGACTCTTTCGCTGGAGCAGGCTATAGCAATGGCGCTGGGCAAGAATCGTGATATTGAGATTGAGCGGGCCAATATTCAAATGGCCGAGCAGGACCTTTTGGCCGCCCGTGGAGCCTATGATCCCGTTGTCGGTGTTCAGTCTTATTATCAATCCACGACGATACCGACCAGCTCGATTTTGCAGGGGACTCCCGATTTCAAGCTTACGGACAAAACTTTCGTTTACAGCCCGACTTTACAGCAGCTATTGCCGACCGGCGGTAATTACAGTCTGAACTTCAGCAACAATCGGGATGTGACAACAAACACGTTCGCTGCATTGAATCCTTCATTCAATTCCACGCTTAACTTCAGCTTTGCACAGCCTCTTCTGCGCAATTTCAAGTTGGATCGAAACAAACGACAAGTTCTGATCGCCAAGCGCAGGCTGGATTTATCCGACAGCCAGTTCAAACAACGAGTAATAGACATCATCAGCAGCGTCCAATCCGCATATTGGGATCTGGTGTTCACGATACGCGACGTGCAGGTAAAGCAGGAAGCGGTTGACCTGGCCAACGAGCAGCTGGCTCGCAATCAAAGAATGGTCAAAGCCGGAACTCTAGCACCGGTCGAAATCGTCTCGGCAGAGGCCGAAGTGAAACGTCGTGAAGAGGACGAGCTAACCTCCGTTGAAAACATCACCAGAGCCGAGAACAATCTAAAAGGGATGCTCCTGGCCGATCGCACAGCGCCAGAATGGGACAACGTGATCGTCCCAACGGAGAAATGGGATCCAGAGCCGGTTACGATGACCCTGGCAGATGCCGTTCAGACCGCGATGGCAAACAGGCCAGAGCTCGAGCAACTGAAAGTTCAGGATGAACTGACTAATATCGATGTTAAGTTCTACAGGAACCAGACAAGACCCCAGCTTGATTTAATCGGAACGTACGGTGTAACCGGATTGGCGGGAACATTATCGACTACGCCGAATCTGCTTACGAATCTTACTGGAAACCTGTTTACCAGGGTTAACCAGCTTTCGCTTGCTCAGAACCTGCCGCCGCTGGCGTTATTTCCGACCACCGTGCCGACATCTTTAATTGGCGGACAGGGGCAGGATCTGTTCAATCTCTTCAGCAATGACTTCAGAACGTTCAAAATCGGCGTAAGCTTCAACCTGACAATTCATAACCGTACGGCTGAAGGTAACCTTGGCCATGCGCTGGCCCAGCGAAGACAAATATCCGCGCAGAGACAGAAGACAGAGGAATCGGTCCAGATCGATGTTCGCGACGCTCTTCAAGCGGTAAAAACCGCTGAGAAACGGATCGAGGCCGCGCGGGCCGCGCGTGAGGCGAGCGAACGACAGCTTCAAAGCGAGGTTCGGCAATATCAAGCAGGAGAGTCTACAAACTTTCTGGTTCTGACAAGGCAAAATGATCTGTCAGACGCAAGAGGCAGAGAACTTCGAGCTATGACCGATTACAGCAAAGCGATAGTCCAATTGCAAAAGGCGATGGCAACGACGCTGCAGACACACAACGTCGTTGTCTCGAACGCTCATCCGGTAAATTGAGAAACGCGCGAACCGAACGCGATTGTTCATTTCACAGAACTTGAGTTATCTGCGTCTCAGAGGTTCGGAGATATTGCCGACCATGTCTCCGACCAGACGACGAGCTCCGCTGCCCGCGTGTGATCGCGCGAATCTGGCCAGATCTCCCTGGGTAACGATTCCTTCGATCTGTCCGTGATCGGTGACTACAGGAACTCGCCTGATTTGATTGCGAGACATCAATTCTCTGACGCTGTCCAGATCGTCGCGCTGGTTACAGGAGAAAACATCTGTAGTCATGAAATCTCCGACCCTGCAGTTGTCTAAATCTTCACCATAGGCGACCAGTCGGACGACAATATCGCGATCTGTGATCATTCCCAGCAGCCTGCCGCTGTTCGAAACGACCGGTATTGCCCCACAATCACACTCTCTCATTAATCTAGCTGCGCGTTCTACCTTATCGTCCGGATAGACGGTCGCGACATCTCGGGTCATCACTTCCCGAACCGTTGGACCTGCCACGCGTCGATTGTATTCGTCTGGCCTTGCGCCTCGACCTGTTTCGGTGAATCGTTGATCACGCAGCCGGGGTTGCTGACGCGATTGCCAATGCTGGTCATCCGCATAATCGCGCCCATGTTCGCGCCAGTCTCTCAAATCATCCATCTGACGGCGTCGCTCGGCTTCTTCGTCTCCGAACCAGGACCGAATTTCATCTCCGGCGCGGTCCAGAAACCCTCTTTCCTCCGTTTCTGCGTGTCGCGACGATTGGGAACGGCTGCCGCGATCCCATCGATCTCGATCCAGCCCTCGCTTGTCCAGGCTGCCGCCATAAGCTAAATCGCCGTAATCGCTTCGAGCGCTTCCAAAATTGGGCGGCTGTTCGGCTCTATTGCGTCTTACATTTCCTGCATCATTCGACCGGTCAGAATCATACCTGCGCATCACCAGTTCTCCTTTGCATGGCCTTCATGTGGTTCGTAGTTATCCGAAGAAAGATTGGCAAGCGCGGTGCCAGATGCTGTCAGCGAATCGGACGAGGCACGAGCCACAAAACTGTCGGAAGTCAGTTCCTTCATAGAAGAAATGCACTGTATTGATCAACCGAGAATTTGCTTTTACGTATGATTACAAAACAAACATTCATGAAAAGAATACATAAAATTTCCTGCTGTTTGGGTCTGTACACCTCATTTCCGCTGTCAAATCTGCGTCTGTGCAGACGGCACAGAGCTTGCCTGTATTTAGGCGGAAAAATTTGCATCGAAAAGGATTAGAGGCAAGCGATGGATAGAGCACTGTCAGGACAAGACGGAACGTCGAATGGACCGATGGCGAAAGCTAACTCGATCTTTAATTCAATAACAGAAAAGGTATCAGACGGACTATTGGTTGCCGCGCAGAGAGTGGATGAGGGAGCATCGCAAATACAGGCTCATCCGCCGGAGGCGTTGGCTTCGATGGCGCCAAAGATCGGTGAATACGGGCACACCGCGGCCCGGGCGTTAGAACGTTCCGCGGATTACATTCGCGATGTTGATCTGGAAGAGTTAAAGGAAGAAGCTGAAACCAGGGTTCGCCAGCATCCAGGGAAGGCGTTGCTGATCGCGGCCGGTGTTGGATTTGTGTTGGGTGGTTTGATGAAGAGGAGAGGATTATGAGCGCGCAAGGAAGCACGATTTCAAGTCATTTTGTGAAACGAGTTGACGAAGACAGAAGCTTTGGTGAGTTATTAGGAAGGCTCGCCACGGACTCGTCGACGCTTGTCCGGAACGAATTATTACTCGCCAAAAAAGAACTGGGCGAAAAAGCAGCGATGGGCGGCAAAGCCGGAGCATTGCTACTGTCCGCCGGGTTGCTTGGACTAGCATCTCTTATATTTTTCGGAATGACTTTGCTGGAAGTGCTTGCGCTTGTTTTGCCGCGATGGGGCGCGGCGCTCATTATAGCTTTGGGATTCGTGATCATTGCAGGCGTTTTCGCGGCCGTTGGCATTGATCGTTTGAAGCGAATGTCGTTAAAGCCGGAACAGACTATGGAAACCATTGAGGAGGACAAGGAATGGCTCAAGAAACTAGCCTAGAGAAGAAAAGCACCACGCCTGCAGGCGACGAGAATAGAAGTATCGACGAAATCCGGCAGGACATCGAAAAGACCAGGCAGAATATCAGCGGAACGGTCGATGTGCTTGGGACAAAGTTGCAGAAGCAGCTCGACTGGCGAGAATACGTTAGAAGGAAACCGCTGGTGGCCGTCGGCATCGGACTTGGCGCGGGATTCGTACTTTCCCGCATGATTGTAAGCAAACCCAAACCTCGATTCAGTATGGGGGATTTAATCGCCGACACAATAGCCAAAACGGTCGGCCAGATTATGCGTCCCCAGCCGGAAAGCATGTTCAAGAGCGCGGCGAAAATGATCGGCGGCGCCCTGGTAACCCAGGTCGTACAGTCACTTCAGCCGCCTCAGGAAGAAGCGGAGCTGCATCATCAGCATCAGTACGCGCATGCAGCCGAATTTGCGGAACGGCGACAATAAGCACAACTTTGGCAGGCAGAACTTTTCAATTTCATTAAAGGAAATTTTTTACAAAGGAGTATGTATGGAGACCAGGGCAGAAACATCCAATCGCACCAGCACGCAGACTGGAAACGCCAGCACGAGAGTGAACGACACAGCTACAAATTTAATCAACACGGCCAAGGACACGCTCAACACTGGCGTGGAGAAGGTTACCAAGAGCACGACCGATGTGTACGATTCGGCGATTAAGTATTCAAAGCAGAATCCGGGGACGGCTTTGGCGATAGCGCTGGCCGGAGGCGTGACGCTCGGATTTATTCTCGGCCGCAGCAGCAAGTCACGTTTTGACGATACGCTGTGGGGCGCCGTGGCAACGGCCGCGATCAAATCGGCTCTCGACTATTGGACATAAATAAAGCTGAGACCGTGAAGAAAAGTGTTAGTCAGCGTTTCAACGAGCGCCTGACTAACACTTTTGTTTGCTAACAAGTTTTGACGTCGAAGTTGTGACGCGGTCGTACTTCAAACACGCGTACCAACTCGCCTTTTCCCAGCCTCGCCACGATGATTATTAGCGATCGACCTCTGCCGGACCTGCAACTATTTCATCAAGGAAAGATTTATTGACTTCACAGTTTTCGCCGTTCTCTAGCCCACGCTCAGGCTGAAAAACCGTTTTAGCGGACGGTTGATCAGGAGTCGGCAGGAGCAAAGATATCGAGATTATGGTCGAGATAAGTATGTTCAAACTCGGCCCCTTTTAAATCATGTTCGACTTCGATCTTCCTAAAACATAATATATGATGAGTTGTGAACTGAGAGGAATAATGAAGATTTTCATCAACACAATTCTGTCATTTTCGTCATTGGCCATAAAACGGCCGCTTTTTTCCACTCTTTGTTTTGCTTTGCTGCTGGCGATTGGAACCGGTGCGTTTGCTTGTCGCGGACCGGCGGGCAAGACGGATTCTGAAGCCAAGACCTACAATATAGAAGGAAAAGTCACGTCGATTGACAAAGCAGGGAATCGCTTAACGATTTATCACGGAGCTATCCCCGGTTATATGGATGAGGCGATGACAATGCCTTACCCGCTGAAAGACCAGAAAAGCTATGACGCACTCGAGGTCGGCGACACGATTAAGGCCAAGCTTGTCGTGATGTCGGATTCTCGGGAATGGCTGGAAGACGTCGTTGTCAGTAAGAAACAATCTGGGCCCGCTGCGGACAAAAACGACAAGGCAAGCCCGTCTGATCATCATTAAAAAGCGTTACCCAAGTCGCACTCAGGTAACGGAGAGAGAATTCTATGCACAGGTCGTGACGTTGCATACGCCGCTGCAACACTCGGCCCCTGTGGCGCAAGCCCCACCAGTACCTACACATGTGGATGCGTGCGTCGATCTTGGCGCAATGATCGTAGTCACTACGGGCGCGGCGATTACCGCTGCGATGCCCGCAGCCTTTAACATTTGGCGGCGGCTTAGTCCCTTGGTCTCGTTATGGATCACCGGAGTGGCCAGCAAGCTGGATTTATCCAATTGTTCGAGAGCCAGCCAAACCATTTGTTCACGCTCCGCGAGCCCTGCGCCTACCGATTCGAGCCGGTTCGATAGTTCCGAAACACTCGTATTCCCGTCGCAGTGCTGCCAGACAACCGCGGCATTTGGGTTCAGACAGTGAGCCACCTGAGTTTCCTGGTCATAAACCAACATTTCATGATCCAGATGTTTGATGACTAATGAATCTTTCCGAGCTAATGGCCTGTATGAATTATTCCCCTCGATGTTCTTATTGCGCATGGATGTCCCCAATCTCCACTTTTCTCTTATTTCGCTGTAAAAGAAATCCCGAATTCTGCGTGATGCAATTCGACGAACACACCTGGTATTATTCTGCCTCAGAATAAATCAGATGTACAGCGAAGTGAATGGTTGAAGCCACTCATTTCTCATGAGTAGTTCTACTCATATTTTCGACCCGGTTTCTTCACCAGGTGGTTTCCCTTAAATTCCCGGTATTTGGCGGTGCTGGGGATTTCGATGAATAATTGATGGAATCACCTGTTCGCGTAATTGACAAAGAATTTGCTTCAATATAACCTTTAATTGGCGAGGTTTATGTTTATCTCCCGGATGAAGGTGAGTTGAAATGGAGCATGGTTTTGACGGGAGATCTGAGGATTTTCAGGTCAGTCCGGATCACGCTGAAAGCAAAGAAGTTGTTAGTCCGCCTCAACATGAAAGCGGCGTTTCCAGTCATTTAGCTTTCGAAAACCCGACTACTGCCGAGCCAGTTCAGTTGCCGTTACCAGAGATTAACAGTAACTTATCTGACCCGGAATCCCCGTCTCGTGCGGAGTTATTTGTTCGCCAGCAGCCAATACGTCTTGGCGGCCATCTGGATGAAATGCGCCCGCCATCACTGGTTCAACCCCAAAGCGTCGAAGAGCGTCACCCGGTACGTCCGGTATCTTTTGAGGGAGCTGCCGACCCGCTCAGAAATTTCGGTCTCAGAGACGACGAATATTCCGCTACAGAATACGGTCTGCATTTCCCGGTGGCTCTCGCTGGCGGTGGCGGACACGCTGGCGGAGTTGAACCTCCAAAAGAGACCGCGAATGCCGAACCGGCGGATTCGGATCCATCTGGCAAGAGCGGGCAAAACTCGAGCGTTTGGCCCGAAGTGAAATCGCTTGCGCGCGATGTTGCGTTCGCGGCGATAACAGCGATCCTGATCGTAATGTTTGTCGTTCAGCCGGTAAAGGTTGAAGGCACAAGCATGTTGCCGCAACTGGAAAACGGCGAGCGTATCTTCGTTAATAAATTCATCTACGATTTCGATTCGGTTCATCGCGGGGATATTGTGGTTTTCTGGTTTCCCGACAATCCCTCGCAGTCATTTATCAAACGAGTGATCGGTTTGCCCGGCGACGTGATTAAAGTCGTGAACGGCAGGTTGTATATTAATGATAAGCTCTACGAAGAGCCTTACCTCTCGCCGCAGAGAACTCAACAGATATATAGTTTTGGGCCTCATACGGTTAAGCAGGCGCACTACTTCGTAATGGGTGACAACCGCGACGCTTCAAATGACAGCCGAGCTTGGGGCGAGGTTCCGGTAAAATACATTTACGGCAAGGCGATGTTCCGGTATTGGCCGCTGTCGAGTTTCGGAACGATACCGACGCAGTCGGACGAGGAAAAATAGTTCGGAAAAGCGTTTCTGGATAACGCAACGGGATCTGCATGCGCGTGAGCCTGGCAGGACAAGCGGAAAGAGACGACAAAGTTGGTCGCAAACAAAGGTCGGCTGACCCTCCTTATAAAGCTGGTTTATGATCCTTTAGAGAGCATCGCCGATATTTATCGGTTGGCTCCTATTCTTAGCGCTTCGATTCTTTCCGTCCTTATAACAATAATGTATAACGGCAGATCGACCAGCACGTCGACCGGCTTGTTTTCCGATCTGCACGATCTATTTACAGAATCGCTCCGTGATGAGTCGCGGCTCAAATTCTTTTTAAGGTTCATACTGCCCAATCAACTACAGCAAAACTTCGAGCGCACCGCCTTGCCGCTGGTGTTTCTAACTGCCTTCCTGGTTCCCATCAGTATCATTGTGGCGAACTTGTTCACCCACCGCGAGAAAATGGGTCGAGCTCTCAGGCTGGAATACACGCGCTTAGCAAGCGTAGTCCTGTACAACTGGAGCGTTGCCCATCTCGTTGTCGGCATTCCGGCATTACTGTTTTTTAATTCCCGGTCGGCATATTACAGCGGGGCGCTGATGTTTGCTCCGTTGCCTTACTTCGGGCTGCTGGTCATACTGGCGTTGAGAAAGATCTATAATCTGACTTTTGGCAAAGCGATGGTCACCACAATCGTGGCTATCGTTGCGCTGCCGATGCTCCTGTTTGGACCAATGTTTCTGTTCTCGACCGTTCCGTTCTTCATCCTGTTCTGGTTTGTGATATTGATTCGAGGGTACGCAGGTGAAATTCTTTCCGCGCATCGCGCTCGTGTGCGTTTTGAACAGAGCCTGGTTACTGCCACATTGAACCCGGCGGATTCCAGCGCGCACTACAATCTTGGACGCATATATCAACAACGCGGACAGGAAGCCGAGGCAATCAACTGCTTCAACAAAGCGCTAGAAATAAATAGCGACGAGATAGATGCATATTACCAACTTGGAAGAATTGCTCGCGATCAGCAAAGATACAGCGATGCGATTCTTGCTTTCGATGCAGTTGTACAGCGGGATTTGAATTATTCACAACAAGAGGTCTGGCGAGAGGTCGGTGCGACATACTATGCTGCGGGTCAGTACGCGGACGCAAGTAACGCGCTGGAGAGGTTTCTTCGTTCGCGACCATCCGATGCTGAAGGGATGTATAGATACGGATTGGCTTTGTTTCAGCTGGGGCGACTGGACGACGCTGTAACGCAGATGAAAGATGTCATCGAGACGGTACAGAATGCTCCAGCGTTCAAGTATCGGATCGATCGTCGATGGATGATTGAAGCGCAAAGTTTTTTAAGATCGCAAACTGCGTAAGCAGTGTAGGCAATATTGGGAGGAGAATTGAAGGCAATACTTGCATTAGAAGACGGTAGAGTTTTTCACGGTAAGGCATTCGGCGCAACCGGACAAAGCACCGGTGAAGTCGTGTTCAATACATCGATGACCGGCTATCAGGAAGTCCTGACCGATCCCTCCTACGCCGGCCAGATTGTGGTTATGACCTATCCCTTAATTGGAAATTACGGTGTTAACTCTGAAGACGTTCAATCGCGAAAGCCCTTTGTAGAAGGTTTCGTGGTTCGTGAAGTCTCTGCCATTGCCAGCAACTGGCGCTCTGAAGGGACACTGGAAGATTATCTCCGCGATAACAATATCATCGGGATCAGCGATATTGACACTCGTGCTCTTGTGCGCCACATCAGAACTCGCGGAGCGCTTAGAGGCTGCATCGCGACCGGCGATGTAACGGACCATGAAGCTATCGAGATGGCCAGAAAATCTCCAAGCATGTCCGGTCAGGACCTGGCCAGCCGCGTTACCTGTCCGTCAAAATTTGAATGGGACACAATCAGTCCGTCTGAAAAATCGACTGAGAAAAAATTTCATGTTGTCGCTTACGATTTCGGGGTTAAGTACGACATTCTGCGTCAGCTCGCCGATGCCGGTTGTAAAATTACCGTTGTGCCTGCGCACACAACTGCCGAAGAAGTCCTGTCAATGAATCCCGACGGAATATTTCTGTCAAACGGTCCTGGCGATCCAGAACCTCTTACAGACGTTGTCGAAAACCTGAAGAAACTGATAGGGAAGCGCCCGATCTTCGGTATCTGCCTGGGCCACCAATTACTCGGCTTAGCGTTCGGCGGAAAAACGTTCAAGCTGAAGTTCGGTCACCGCGGTGGCAACCAACCAGTGATAAATCAACAGACCGGCAAAGTCGAAATCACCGCGCAAAATCACGGGTTCGCCGTCGACGCAGATTCGATCACGGATCCTGATATCGAAATCACACATCTGAACCTAAACGATAATACAAATGAAGGGCTGCGTCACAAGAATCTGCCGGTCTTTTCGGTGCAGTATCATCCTGAGGCCGCGCCGGGTCCGCACGATGCGACCTATCTCTTCAAGGACTTTATCGCGGCTATGGAAAATAGCCGCGAACATCAACTACTCGTATCGTAAGGCCGTATTCGGATCGACTTTCATCGCGCGACGAGCAGGCACATAACTGGCCACTATTGCCACCAGCGCTAAAACAATGGATATGCCGGTGAATGTAAGTGGATCTGACGGGCTTACGCCATAAAGGATAAAGCTGATAAATCGAGTAAGCCCGAACGCGCCGGCCGCGCCTACCGCTATTCCAATCAGGGCTAATTTAATCGCGTTACCGACTACCATTGCCAGAACCTGACGCTGACTGGCCCCAACAGCCATTCGAATGCCAATTTCTCGCGTTCGCTGCGCCACTGAATACGAAATAACACCGTAGATGCCAATCGAGGCCAGTATAAGCGCCAATGCGGAAAAGAATCCGATCAATATCAATGCAAATCGTCGGTTTGACAATTGGTCGGATTTAATCTCTTCCATTGTCTTGGCATTCGATAACGTGGCAGTGCCGCCGACTGACCTTAACGTCTCTCGAATAGCGGGGACAAAACTTGCAGGCTGTGCGTTAGTTCGTGCTACAAACGCGATTCCATTGCCTATAAACTCGTCCGGAACCTGATTGAACGAGATATACATCTGTGGTCCGACAATGGCTCCATCGGCTGTATCGAGATTCTGTTGCTTGACGTGACCGACGACACCGATTACCTGAAATTCAAACGCGGTGTTAGCTTCGACGGGCAGGTTTATGTGCTGACCAACAGGATCTTCGTTGGCAAAGTATCTCTTTGCCATGACTTCATCGATTACCATTACCAGCCCAGACGTTTGCGTATCGCTATCCGTAAAGAATCGCCCTTTCAGCAAAGGAACACGCATGGTCTTCTGATAGCCGGAATCGACGATGTAGGTCATCGCCAGTGGCAGCTCGCTCGGTGATGGTTTCGGTCGGCCTGTTACGAAAAACTGTTCTTCATCATCGCTTCCTGCAAGCGGAACCAGTTCTGTCGGCGCGGCCGCTTCTATGCCGGGCAGGGCATCGACCTTTTCGGTAAACTGCTTAAAGAACCTGCGAATCTTCGGCGCGTCCGGTTTCTCGTCCGCATTCGCAAATTCTTTCGACGACAGGGAAATGTCGAACGTCAATATGTTCTGGTCATCGAATCCAGGATTTACTCGATTCAGCGCGACAAAACTGCGAATCAATAATCCCGCTCCCACAAGCAAAACCAGCGAAATTGCGATTTCAGCCACGACTAACGTGCTGCGAAGCGTCTGTCGCCCCGTTCCGGATCGGCCGCCTTCTTTGAGAGTCTCATTCAAATTGGGGTTCGAGGCCTGAAGCGCTGGCGCCAGACCGAAAATGACGCCAGTGACAATCGATACCGCCAGAGTGAATAGCAGCACGTTGGAGTCGACGGTTATATCATTAACTCTTGGCAACACATCAGGAAGCGCCTTCAATGCCAGACCCGTTCCCCAATAAGCAGCGACTAAACCCAGCACTCCACCTGTCAAAGCGAGCATTACACTTTCCGTGATCAACAGACGCATGATACGCGTGCGACTCGCTCCAAGCGCAGTTCGGATCGCTATCTCTTTTTGGCGAACTGATGCTCGAGCCAGCATCAGGTTGGCTACATTAGCGCAAGCGATAAGCAGAACCAGAAGCACCGCCGCCAGCAGCATGTAAAGACCTTTGCGGACATCGCTGACTGTCGCATCGTAGAGGGAATTGAGCGTGACGGAATGCTCTTTGTTCGTATTCGGATACTCTTGGCCCAATGCGTTCGCAATCGATGTTATGTCGGCGCGAGCTTGTTCTAATGTCATGCCCGGTTTAAGTCGCGCAATCGCTTGTGTGCCCGGGTGCCACGATCGTTCCTTTAATGCCCTGGCTTTTGTTGCAGCTATCGGAACCAGAACATCGGCTTTTGAAGAGAAGAAGGGGAAATCTGCCGGAAGTACACCAACGATCTGATAGAGCTTGTCGTCCAGGCTGATTGTTTTTCCTATGACAGAGCGATCACCACTGAACCGACTCTTCCATAGCGAGTCTGAAATCATCGCAACAGGGCTGGCGCCATCACGATCCTCGTCGTGGGTGAAATTATGACCGACCTCGGGATTTATGCCAAGCACCGTCAGGAAGTCAGCGGAAACTTCGCGCCCGCTTAGTCGCTCAGGTTGGTCGATACCAGTAAGGTTAAAATCGGTCCAGCGATATGCGGCAATGGATTCAAATGATTTGTTTCGATCACGCCAGTCCTGAAAATTCGGGTACGAAATCGAACCTTGATCGAATCCGCCCCATTTTTCCCAGATTCTTACCAGCTTATCCGGCTGTTTATAGCCAAGAGGCTTAAGCAACACACCGTTGACCACACTGAAGATGGCTGAATTTACGCCGATACCCAGCGCAAGCGCTAGAATTGCAATGATTGTAAACGATGGCTTTGCCATCAGCATTCGGAATCCGTAACGTATGTCTTGCCTGAACGCTTCCATGTATACCTCCGGTTGGCTATGTCTCCGTGTTAGTGGCTGTTCCGCGCCTATTGTTTCAGTAGTTCAAAAGAGCTTTACGAAATATCGCGGTACTTTGGTTCGACAAACTTCGCTTACAGAAGAATTCCGAACGAATATGAAGCATGCGATTTTTCACTCCAAAGTAGACGTCAAAAAAGAGATAATAGTTAACGACAGAAAGCAAAATTTCCGGTTATTATTACAGCTCAGAATTAAAGCCTCCGTCATTCTCTTCGCAGACTAATGCGCTGACGCTTGAATTTTGAACCTGAAATTATTATGGATGCACCGATCACAACGGAGAACGCAAACCGAAATACCGCCAATCGCGTGCCGAAGCTCGAAATGCTCGGCATCAGCAAGCGTTTTCCAGGCGTCGTTGCTCTGGACAATGTCGATCTGCAGCTTCACCAGGGCGAGATCATCGGCTTGATCGGAGAGAACGGCGCCGGCAAATCGACGCTAATGAAGATCCTGGGTGGAATACACCAGCCCGATAGCGGCTCGATCGGTTTATCCGGCAAACCAGTTTCGATTCACTCGGTCAGGGAATCAATCGATTCAGGGATCGGAATCATCCATCAGGAATTAAATGTCCTTGATAATATTGATGTTGCCGGAAATGTTTTTCTGGGTCGCGAGCCGACATTCGGAGGCCCATTGCGGTTAATTGACAGATCCGCGATTTATGCAAAAACAGAAGAATACCTGGAACTGCTACGCCTTAACGTTTCGCCACGCACACCTCTCAGTAAACTATCTATCGCGCAGAAACAGTTAGTGGAGATCGCCAAAGCGCTTTCGTTGAATGCACGCATCCTGATCATGGACGAGCCGACATCCAGCCTGACGCTGTCCGAAACCGAAAGATTGATGGAGATAACGAAAGACCTGCAGTCACGCGGCATAAGCATCATTTATATTACACATCGCCTGCCGGAGATTCAGCAGCTTGCCGATCGTGTTATCGCTCTGCGCGATGGAAAAAATGCCGGCTTGCTTTCTCGCGCGGAAATCACGCATGACAAGATGGTAAGCCTGATGGTCGGTCGTGATTTGAGCAGCTTTTATGTCAGTCACCAGTCTGGCGATCAGACAACGCGCTTCGAAGTTCGAAATCTCCGCACCAGCGAGCGACCCGATTCCGAAGTATCGCTTGTAATTCGAAGAGGTGAGATTGTCGGAATGGCGGGGTTGATCGGGGCTGGTCGCTCGGAACTGGCTCAGGCTATTTTTGGCATCAACAGGTTGTTGTCGGGAGATATCCTGCTGGATGGCCGCGAGATAAAAATAAAGTCCCCGAAAGACGCCATCAGCAACGGTATTTATCTTGTTCCCGAAGATCGTCGTAATGCCGGGCTGATCACAGGAATGACGGTTCGCGATAACATTACGATGCCGGCGCTTGATCGATATAGCTCCGCGGGAATCATCAACGGCAAAGCGGAAACCGCCGCCGCAAAAGACCTTTGCACTGAGCTCAGAGTCAAAACGGCGTCGGTTGAAACGAAGGCAGCCAATCTTAGCGGCGGTAATCAGCAAAAGGTTGTGCTGGCCAAATGGCTTGGCCTGAATCCGAAACTGATCATATTTGACGAGCCAACACGCGGTATCGACGTCGGCTCGAAAGCGGAGATCTACCAGTTGATGCGAAGACTGGCTGATCGTGGAGTAGCGATACTGATGATCAGCAGCGACATGGAAGAAATATTGGGCAACAGCGACCGCGTTGCCGTGATGCACGAAGGAAAAATTACCGGCATCCTGGAGCGCGAGGAATGTAGCGAAGAATCAATTCTGCATCTGGCTGTCGGACGTTCGGCGTCGAAATCTCAGAGCTTGGTTTCATAACACAGAGGGGACGAGGAATAGTTTGAGAAAAGAGCTTGGCATTTTCATCCTGCTGGTTGTGCTATGCATCATAGTCTCGATAAAGAATCCGCAATTTATCAGCAACGCAAATATTCAGAACATGAGCCGCCTGATCGGAATGTATGGAATATTCAGCATCGGCGCTGGAATCGTTATTATAACCGGCGGCATCGATCTCAGTATTGGATCAATTCTCGCTCTTTTCGGTGTGGTGCTTTCGATCATGCTGACGGAGTGGCATTGGCCCGCGATTGTCGCGCTGGCGGTGATTCTCGCGTTCGGAGCCTTTCTGGGGACGATTCATGGTCTGTTAATCACGCGAATCAAAGTTCAGCCCTTTATCGTGACCCTTTGCGGGTTGCTTATATACAGAGGTCTGGCCAGGTACATCGCGAATGACAGCACTCGTGGATTCGGCACGGGCGAAGGCTTCAAATGGCTGGCTTATCTTGCCACGGGCAGTTTTCTGCATGTTCCCATGCCATTTGTCCTGCTGATAATCGTCGCCGTAATTATGTGGGTTGTACTGCACCGTTCAGTTTACGGCAGATACTTACTTGCGGTAGGCAACAACGAGGAAGCCGCTCGGTATTCAGGTTTAAACTCAAAAAATATCATAACCGCGGCATACATCATTTCAGGAGTGCTGGCCGGCATCGCATCGATCCTGGTCGCGTTTTATACGAATTCGATCTCACCTTCTTCTCACGGAAATTTTTACGAGCTTTACGCGATAGCCGCGGCAGTCCTCGGCGGATGCAGCCTTCGGGGAGGCGAAGGATCGATTATTGGAATATTGATCGGTACGGCCTTGTTGCAAGTCTTGCGCAATCTGGTCAACCTGCTGGAGATTCCGGGATCGCTGGATTTCGCTGTTATGGGAACAGTGATTCTGATTGGCGTAATCGCAGATCAGTTGGTGAAAAAGCGATCCAGCAAAATGGTAAAAGTGAAGGCGGCAGTACGAAGTTGAGCGCTTTGTTCGTAGTACCGCCTTCACGCGGAATCTTGAAATCCTTACGCCCGAAGGCAGTGCTACGAACTTTAATCGGACCGTTGCTGATTGGTCTAACTTACATTGTGCGCTAGGCCAACCCGGCCGAGGTTTCTTGGCTTCGAAAGTTGTAATATAACGATGTCGCATTCGATCGGCAATTAGATGGAGGCAGAATATGGCGAACGATAACTACACACCGCGACCGGAAGACAAATTCAGCTTTGGGTTATGGACTGTCGGCAACCGCGGCCGAGATCCGTTCGGCGATGCGGTTCGACCCACACTCTCTCCGACCGATGCGGTCAAAATGTTATCGGAGGTTGGGGCGTGGGGCGTGAATCTGCACGATAACGATTTAGTGCCGATCGATGCCTCTCCTACTGAACGCGACAAAATCGTTCGGGAATTCATAGGCGCCTGTGAATCAAACAACATTGTGGTTCCAATGGCCACGGTTAACCTTTTTTACGATCCTGTTTTTCGTGATGGCGCCTTTACTGCAAATCAACCAGAAGTAAGAGCATACGCACTGCAAAAAACGATGAGGGCGATGGACCTGGGCGCAGAGTTAGGCGCAAAGATTTTTGTGTTATGGGGAGGTCGTGAAGGAACCGAAACCGATGCCTGCCGTCGTCCGGACGAAGCTATAAAGCGACTGCGCGAAGCCGTCAATTACCTTTGCGAGTACTCACTCGACAAAAAATACGGATATCGATTCGCACTGGAGGCAAAACCGAACGAGCCTCGCGCCGACATTTACATGCCGACTACCGGGGCGTACCTGGCCTTCATTGAGACGCTCGACCATAAAGAGATAGTTGGTGTTAACCCGGAAGTCGCCCACGAACACATGGCTGGATTGAACATGACCCACGCGGTCGCGCAGGCCTGGGAAGCCGGAAAACTGTTTCACATCGACCTGAACGACCAGATACCCGGAAGATACGATCAGGATTTGCGGTTCGGCTCAGCCAATCCGCGGGCTGCTTTCTGGCTGGTAAAATTTCTTGAAGATGTCGGATACGACGGCCCGCGCCATTTCGACGCGCATGCATATCGCACCGAGAATTACGATGGTGTGAAAGACTTTGCTCGAGGCTGCATGCGCACGTATCTGATTTTGAAAAACAAAGCAGCGCAATGGAACGCAGATCCTGAAATCAAATCCATTTTGGCCGAGTTGGCGGAACAGGGTGCCGATGCACCGACGATTGGCAAATACAGCCACGCGCATTCAAAAGCTTTGCTGGATCGTAACCTGGATCGTTCACAGATCGCGTCCAGACGGTTGAATTATGAACGACTTGATCAACTCACCATTGATATTTTGCTGGGCGTGCGATCTTAATAACATAAACGATCAACTTGAACTCTGATCAAATTTGCCCTCAAACATCAGGCAGAATTATGAACTCTGGCGGCGCAGTCACCCTTGCCTGCCTGATTCTCCGTACATACTATTCGATTATAAACGAGCAAGATCGTGATGTAAGACATGCAGGCAAGGATGCCTGTGTTCCCAGGGAGGACCATGGATTACTCTCAGAAGATTGCCACACAACTCGGATTGCGGGCCGGACAAGTTAAGTCGGCAATCGAACTGCTGGATCAGGGAAACACGGTTCCATTTATCGCCAGATATCGTAAAGAGATCACAGGTGCGCTGGACGAAGAGCAGCTACGACAGGTTGCAACGCAGGTAGAAAACCTGCGAACGCTCGACGAGCGCCGCCAGACAATTCTGGATTCGATAGAAGAGCAGGGCAAACTGACGCCAGAACTGCGCCAGCAGGTAATCACCGCAGAGACCCGTAATGCTCTGGAAGATTTGTACCAGCCGTTCAAACCTAAACGGCGAACGCGAGCTAGTGTGGCTCGCGAAAAAGGCCTTTCGGGTTTGGCCGATTTGATTCTGCAACAGGGAAGAGCCGACGGTGGAATCAGCAGGATCGTTGCTGCTTACATTACTGCTGAAGTGCCTGACGAAGCTGAGGCGCTTGCGGGAGCTCGCGACATTGTGGCGGAGACTATCAGCGATAACCCTGCAGTTCGACAGCGAACACGAGATAAGGCCTTGAAATGGGCGATGCTGCGGAGCGAGCGAATCAAAAATTCAGAGGATGCGCGAGGTGTCTTTGAAACCTATTATGATTTTCAGTGCCTTGTTGATCGCATCCAGCCTTACCAGACCTTAGCGATAAACAGAGGCGAGACAGAGAAAGTATTGCGGGTGCAGGTAGAGGTTGCCGAACGCGACTGGCGCAGCGCGGTTCAATCAGCCTTTCGTGTCGAATATAGATCGCCGTGGGTAGAGCAATTGGAGCTGGCCATCGATGACGCGGCAAAACGATTACTGCTGCCTGCGATTGAACGTGACGTACGACAGTATCTTTCCGATAAAGCAGAAGAACATGCTATCGCGGTTTTCGCGAAGAATTTATCGGGACTCCTGACTCAACCACCGCTTGCCGGCCGGACGGTGCTGGGACTTGATCCGGGTTTTCGAACCGGGTGCAAAGTGGCGGTAGTTGATCCTACCGGCAAGGTGCTGGAGACGACTACAATCTATCCGCATCAGCCGCAGCCACAATGGGCGAAATCGCTGGAGGCTCTTGCGGAGCTGGTGACAAAATATAAGGTAAGCCTGATTGCAATTGGTAATGGAACTGCCTCAAGAGAAACTGAACAGCTTGCGGCTGAGCTTATTAAAAAAACCACCGGCAGCATTTCGCTGAGTTACCTAATTGTGAACGAAGCAGGAGCCAGCATTTATAGCGCCAGTCCTCTCGCCCGCGCAGAGCTTCCTGACCTGGATGTTACATTGCGTGGCGCTGTTTCGATTGCCAGGCGCGTGCAGGATCCACTGGCTGAACTGGTAAAAATCGATCCGCAATCGATAGGGGTTGGTTTGTATCAGCATGACGTTAACCAGACAAAGCTGAGCCAGTCACTTACCAGTGTGGTTGAAACTGTTGTTAATCGGGTTGGTGTAGATGCCAATACCGCATCGCCGGCGCTGCTGACGTATGTCGCAGGTGTCGGGCCGAAACTGGCAGAGCGAATAGTCAGCTTCAGAAATGAAAACGGGCCATTTCGTAATCGCAGGCAATTGCTAAAGGTATCTGGTCTTGGACCGAAAGCATTTGAGCAGGCGGCCGGATTTCTGCGCGTTCGCGGTGGCGACAATCCGCTGGACGGCAGCGCCATTCATCCAGAGAGCTACGACGCAGCGGAAAAAGTATTAAAGACTGCCGGTTTAACCAAAGACTCGCCGCCAGCGGCCCGCCAAACCGCGCTGGATAACCTAAAAGAGAAACAGTCGATAGAGCAGCTTGCCGCCCAGTTGCAAACGGGGGTACACACTCTGACCGATATTATGGAGCAGCTTGTTCGTCCGGGTCGCGATCCCAGAATGGATGTTCCTGCGCCAATTCTGCGTAACGATGTACTGAAAATGGAAGACTTAAAGCCCGGGATGCGTTTACCGGGAACCGTTCGCAACGTCGTTGATTTCGGTGCATTCGTCGATATCGGCGTAAAGCAGGATGGATTACTGCATCGTAGCCAGGTCCCGTCTGGAACTGCCCTGAGCGTGGGGGCCATTATCGAAGTTGAGATCATCCGCGTTGAAATGGATAGGGGAAGAATCTCCCTGGGATGGGCAGCGGCGGGGTCCAGGGATCAGGGGCCAGGGATCAGGGAAAACAGCCAGTAGAGACTACCCCGCGGGAACAAGCGCTATGACGAGACCTGGATACACACTGCTAAATAACTCGACAACGACTCAATCCTGACCATTTCCCGAGGAGAGATTAGCTTATTTACGAATAGCTTCGCAAATCCCGGCTTCCTGCTGAAGTTACTGGCAACCGCGCCGCAGATCCTTCAAATAAACCAATCCGTTTAAGATTCTCATGACGTATCGGGAATGTACCCATACATCGGTGGCTTATGGCTGCCCGATCGCGTACCCAGATTGTTATGAGGTTCTTTTTTGTTCTTGAATCCCAACAAACTATTAAATAAGCCGAGCAGAAACTGCGAGTCGCATGTAAAAAACTACGTTTAGATTTAACGCCGTCACCGTGAGGTTCAGAAGAGAATGGAATATCGGAAATATATCTTATGTTTGCTCGTTTCACTTGCGATCTGCGCGCACGCAGTAGCTCAACAACCGCAATCCAGACCGGCAACTCGAGTGGCAATAAAAGCGGGAAGATTGCTTGATATTCGGTCTGGTAAGATCAGAACTAACGTCGTCATAGTTATTGAAAATGATCGAATTGTTAGTCTCACCGATTCTGTTCCCGCAGGGATATCGGTCATTGACCTATCGAATCAGACTGTTCTTCCCGGATTAATCGACTCTCACGTCCATTTGCTCCTTAACTGGAAAGATCAATCATCCTTTTCCGTCTTGAGGATGTCTTCGCCGCAGGGCGCGCTTTGGGGCGCGTACAATCTCAAAACATATCTCAATAAAGGATTCACAACGGTTCGCGACGCGTGCGAATACGATTCCGCCTACGGTCAATTCGCCTTGCGCGACAGTGGGAAGATGGGCTTGATCCAATCTCCGCGTGTAGTGGCGGCGGGAAGCTGCATTTCGGTCACCGGCGGTCATGCTGACGCTGATTCACTTGCGCCGGATCAAGCCTTGCCGCGTCGACCAAACATCGCCGATACGGTTAGCGAGATCAGCCTAATAACCAGGCGCGATCTCAAATACGGCGCGGATTGGATCAAATTGATGGCGACTGGCGGTGTGATGGATCCCCTCAGTGATTTTAACGTGCAAGAACTGAGTGAAGAGCAAATGCGAGCCGCAGTGGAAATCGCGCATCGCGCCCGACGACGAGTTATGGCTCACGCCGAAGGAACCGAAGGCATCAAGGCCGCCGTAAGAGCCGGAGTCGATTCAATTGAACACGGCACGATGCTGGACGAAGAAGGGGCTGCATTGATGGAGAGCAAAGGCACATGGTTAGTTCCTACGCTGAACACTTTTCAAATGAGCGTTGAGATTGGATTGGCCAACAACCAGGATCCAGTAATGTTGGAAAAAGGTAAAGCAATCTTGAAATACCAGCAACCCGCTTTTGCCCTGGCGCTGAAACATCATCTCAAGATTGCCTTCGGGGATGACGATGACCCGGAATTTGTCAGCAGGGAATTCGCGGCGCTGGTGCGCGGCGGTCTGAAGCCAATCGAGGCCCTGCAAGCGGCCACCATAAACGGAGCGGAATTACTCGGCTTATCGGACCAGATCGGCACGCTCGAGCCTGGCAAATTCGCAGATATCATCGCACTCAATGGCGATCCGCTGCAGGACATTAAAGTGACGGATCAGGTCGTATTTGTGATGAAGAGTGGCCAGGTTGTCGTGAATCTTTTGGATAAAAGCAAATAAACAGTTCTGGAACGAAAATGCATTCTTAATTTAAGTCCCTTGAAATCGAAAGGAGTTTGGAATTGGAAATAGATAATCAGACGTCGCCCAGCGTCATGTTGCAGATGATCACATCTTCATGGATCGCTCAATCAGTCTATGCCGCGGCAAAGCTTGGAATCGCCGATTTGCTAAAAGACAAGCCCAGGACAAGCGATGAGCTGGCCCGGGAAACAGCAACTCATTCCCCGTCACTTTACCGTCTTATGCGCTCGCTGGCGGGCATCGGTATATTTGCCGAGGACGAAAACAGGCGGTTTCATCTGACACCCATGGCCGAATACTTGCGGTCCGATGTTCCCGTTTCCATGCGAGCCGCCGCTATCATGTGCGGAGAGCCATGGCACTGGCAGACCTGGGGCAACATTCTTCATACTCTAAAAACAGGAGAACCAGGAATAGTCAACGCGACGGGGATGCGTCTTTTTCCCTTTCTTGAGCAGAACTCTGAGGCATTCAGCATCTTCAGCCAATGCATGACTGGCTATGCCGCGCCGACACATGCAGCGACAGTCTCCGCATATGATTTCTCAGGAATTGAATTGCTGGTGGACGTAGGCGGCGGCTATGGCACACATCTGGCTGCGATCCTCAATGCAAATCCAAATTTGCGGGGAGTGCTCTTCGATCAGCCTTCAGCGGCGGATGGTGCAAAAAGCGTGTTGGCTGAGCAGGGCTTGTCGCAAAGATGCGAATTCGTCGCGGGTGATTTCTTCCAGGCAGTACCAGCCGGCGGCGATGCTTACCTGATGTCACACATCCTGCACGATTGGGATGATCAGCAGTCCGCGACAATTTTGCGGAATTGCCGACAGGCGATGAAACCGAACGGTAGGGTTCTGGTAGTTGAAACGGTGATTCCCGCCGGGAACGAATTTTCTCCCGGCAAGCTGTTCGATCTCGAGATGATGGTTTTGGTCGGCGGACTGGAGCGCACAGAGGCCGAATATCGCAGACTGTTTGAAACCGCCGGGTTCGATTTGTCGCGCATTATATCAACACGCGCGCCGGAGAGTATCATCGAAGGTATCTCTAAATAGTCACGAATGCTTACTATCTTTGGGGTACATCTCAACCCGGGTTTGTGCCCCTTCGTTTTTAGTTTGCTCCGCAATCAGAATCTTTAATTCCGCAAAGGGAGAAACAGTAAATTGAATAAACGCCGGTGTCTGTCAGCTGAGGTCACATTGCTTTTCCTGCTCCTGGCATTTATCTCGTCCGCGACCGCCCAAACCGCGCCACGGGTAGCGCGGATTGGTGAAGTTACCGACGAATATTTCGGCGTAACCGTCAGTGACCCGTACCGCTGGATGGAAGATCTGGAAGCGAAAGAGACAGTCAATTGGCTAAAAGATCAGGCAGAATATGCTCGTAATTATCTCGACCGTTTGCCAATCCGGAATCGTATCTTGCAGGAATTGAACGGCTTGAACGACACGGTCGCAATAATCAGCGATGTTCGTAATTGCGGGAGTCAATTTTTTTACCTCAAACGCAGTCCGGGTGAGCAAGACAATAAAATCTATGCCCGCGACGGACTCGGCGGCGTCGAACGCCTTGTCACCGATCCGGAAAAGCTGTCAAGTGAGAACAGGCGTTACTCATTGGGCGACTGGAGCATCTCCTGGGACGGCAAATATATTTCTTATCTTGTGGCGGCCGGCGGTTCAGATGTCGGTGAGTTGCACGTTGTCGAAACCGCGACTGGAAAAGACCTCGAAGAACGAATTGACCGAACGGGTGCTGGCCCTGGCGAGTGGCTGCCCGACGGTAAATCGTTTCTCTATCCACGTTTTCCAAAATTGCCCGAAAACGCGCCACAGGCCGATCGCTATCTTAAAACCCTCGTTTACAAACACGTATTGGGAACAAGCCCCGACTCGGACAGACCCGTATTCGGGTTTGGCGTAAATCCCGAGATCAATCTCGATCCCAGCCTGTTCCCGCTGATTCGCACGAACCCAGGTTGGAAATATGTTTTCGCCGCTACTTCTAATGTCTTGCCGAATACTGAAATATACGTTGCGCCGCTCGATGCCCTCAACCAGGCGGTAGTACCCTGGAGAAAGATCGTCAGCTTCGCCGATCAGGTATCGTCTTTCGATTTGCGCGGAGATGATTTGTATCTGCAGACCTTCAAACAGACCCCGCGTTACAGAATCGTTCTGACAAACATCACAAAACCGAATGTTGCAACTGCGACAACGGTTTATTCGGGCGGGGAGGCGGTGGTCGAAGCCATGACGGCGCAACGAGATGCCCTATATGTGCAGACGCTGGATGGCGGCAGTCGGGAAATTTACCGCATCGATTACAGAACCAAAAAAGCAGAACCCTTGAAATTGCCATACAATGGCTCAGCGTCACTTGCAGCAACCGAAACGAACAAAGATGGTGTTTACTTCACAATCGATTCCTGGACGAAATCCTCGACTCATTTTAGATACGATCCGAACACTAACAGCGTCAGCGACACAAAAATAATTCCGCCGATTTCTATCGACATGGGGAACGTCGAGGTTGTTAATGCCAGGGCAAAGTCTCACGACGGAACGATGATCCCTCTGGTTGTTATCCATAAAAAGGGGTTGCTTCGCGACGGTTCGAATCCAACATTGATCCGAGGTTACGGCGCTTATGGATTTGAAAACACTTCGCCGGTTTTTGCGTCGAGTTATTTGCCGTGGTTAGAACGGGGTGGTGTGGTCGTTTTCACCGGAGTGCGCGGCGGCGGTGAATATGGGGAAGAATGGCATATTGGTGGTTTCAAGCAGACAAAGCCGAATACCTGGAAAGATTTCATCGCCTGCGCAGAGTACCTGATTCGAGAAAAATACACTTCGCCCGCATACCTCGCCGGACTGAGCTACAGCGCTGGCGGAATCCTGATAGGCAGAGCGATTACAGACAGACCGGATTTATTCGCTGCCGCCATCATTCAATCCGGTGATTCAAACCCCCTGCGCGACGAGACTGTCGTTGACGGCGCTGCCAATAGCGCTGAGTTCGGCACGGTCAAAATCGAGAACGAGTTTAAAGCGCTTTATGAGATGGACTCGTATCATCATGTTAAGAACGGAGTAAAGTATCCCGCAGTCCTGTTCATGCAGGGGATCAACGACTCGCGTGTCCCTGTATGGCAATCGGCAAAGATGGCGGCGCGACTGCAGGCAGCGACGACCAGCGGCAAACCAATTCTGCTGAGGATTGATTACGATGCCGGTCATGGCGGGGTCGGTACAACACAAAAACAACGGAATGAATATCAGGCGGATGTTTTCTCCTTTCTGTTTGAACAACTTGGATCTCGAACAGTCCCGATTGCCAATCCGTGACAAAAGCAATGGTGTCCAGACGAGCTGAGCGTCCGCATGTATAGATATAAATAGCGTGAATGCGTCTGATAATGTATGTTATGCAATAAAGGCAGATTGACTTTTAAAATGAGTTACAATTACCCTAAAACCATTAACCCCCTTTTATTTAGATAGGATTAAACTCATGGAATGCTTCGACAAAAAATCCGTCAATTCTTGAATTACATTTTGGTCCTCTATCGAAAGCGATCCGCCGTCAGCGTTCCATGTAAACGTCGAACCTGATGGAAATTGTGTCAGCTTTTCCTCAAATGATTTCAGCGAATTCGATTCGTATTGCAAACACGAAAAGTGTTCGCCATCTCTAAAATGGCTGTATGAAATGGGCCAGGGTTTAGTTTCCATCCTGGCGATCACTCCGTCGACTTGTTTTTGAAGTTCTAACGTGCCGACGATCTGTCTCAACTGGCGCAATTGGACCTGGTCTACGGTCCAGGATTTGGCGCTTACAATCGACTGGAGGTGCTCTTGAAGGAAAGCTTGAGAGGAATAACCTCACCTGCTTTGAATTGCGACCTTCCATCCGCCGTTTGGACCTGCAAGGTAGCCTCCGCAGTGACTTGGTCCTGCTGAACGCCGAGCGCCGATGCAGCCACCGATAGGAAAATGAGAACGAACAAAAACGGTAAGTGATGCAGCAATCGAGTCATTTGTCACCCCTTTTGAAACTGCGCAGAGGTTAAACTGACTTGTCGAATAGATCGCCTACATCAGCGATCTTACGATCTGCTGATTGATGGCGAAAACTGTAGCATTACAGACAATTCCCGTCTACACGTTTTCATTCTCTGTTTCAGCCAGATAACCGGCCGCTCGTGAACAATAGCTTTGACAGCAGGTTGCGTTAGCTATAAGATTATCTTGATTCTCCTTCTCGACTACCCCAGTCTTCCCAAACCTGAGAGGGAGCCAACATGTGCAGTTCTGTCTTCGTTAATCAGCATAGCTATGCGGCTGGTCGTCAAGCTTTCTTGTGTTTGACTATCTGTCTGGCAGATGTATGGATAAGAAAACAAAGATCCTGATTGTGGATGATGATCACGACACGCTGGAACTGTACACCTATATACTCAGGACAGCAGGATACGACGTCGTTACCACTTCAACAGGAAAAAGTTGTCTCCAACTCGCCAGAAGCGAACGTCCCGACCTGGTCCTCCTCGACGTTATGATTCCTGACGTTGATGGCATTCAGGTTTGTAAGACTCTCAAGAACGATCCAGAGCTGAGCAGGATTTGTGTTATCCACGTCTCCGGAATGCAAACTTCGTCCGTTGCTAAAGCTGAAGGTCTGGACGCAGGCGCCGACGGATATTTATTAAAGCCTGTTGATGACCGCGTGCTGCTCGCGCACGTGCGAGCTATGATCCGAATGAGGAATGCAGAAGCGGCCCTCGCGCACGCACAGGAATTGAAACTCCTGGAAAACTACTCATCACCTTTTCAAACAACAGTTACATCTCAGTTATTTGCAGGCGACCCTCTGATTACGACCCATCCTGAAATATTTAATGAAATGGTTGAGCGGTACGGCGAAATCCTGGATCTATCGTTGGATCATCGAGCATACAAAATCGATAACAGCATAGTTAACTCTCTCAAAACCCTGGTCGAACGGTTGGGATTCATGCGGGCCGGACCTCGCGACGTCGTCGACATACACCGACAAGCGCTTCGCCGCAAACTCTCAGGCGTCAACCAGCAGAAATCACGAGCTTATCTTGAAGAAGGTCGATTACGCGTTCTGGAATTGATGGGATACTTAACCTCTTATTATCGCACTTATGCGTTTGGTTTCAACAGACGCAACTCTTCTGAGACTTCTGAAACCGGCATAGCGCAGGGAGAGAGTCAGTGAATAAGTACTTGCTGAAATTGTATGTTGCCGGACAGACAATCAGATCAGGTCGTGCGATCGCTAACGCTCAGCGAATCTGCGACAACGAGCTGAAGGGATTGGCAGAGCTGATTATTATCGACATACTGGAACGACCGGAAGTAGCTGAAGAGGAAAAGATTTTGGCTACGCCGACTCTCATTCGGCATTTGCCTCCGCCATTGCGGCGAATGATCGGAGATCTTTCGGACACTAACGAAGTCCTGATGGGACTTGACCTGCACTACGATGGCGCCGGACTACCTACTGATAAATGAGGAATATGGAAATTAACGACCGAGTACAGATCGAAAAACTGGAAACCGGCATCCCCGGGTTCGATTTTATCTCAATAGGAGGCCTGCCAAAACAACGAATAACCCTGGTGTCCGGAACGGCAGGCAGCGCAAAGACTGTTTTCGCAACTCAGTTTCTTGCTGAAGGAATCCTTAAAGCAGACGAACCGGGAGTCTTTGTAACCTTCGAAGAGTCAGCCGCAGATATTCGCAAAAACGTAAAAGGCTTTGGCTGGGATATCAAAAAATGGGAACGCGACAGCAAATGGGCTTTTATCGACGCGTCGCCTCAACCCGGTGATGAATCTATCGAAGTCGGCGATTACGATCTGGCAGGACTGCTTACACGGATAGATCATGCCGTACAAAAGCTTAAGGCGAAAAGGGTTTCCATCGATTCTTTGGGCGCGATATTCACGCAGTTTTCCGATCCGTCAATTGTCAGGAAAGAGCTATTCAGATTAGTCTCTGCGCTCAAACGTATGGATGTGACAGCCGTTGTCACAGCAGAATGCACAGAGGATTACGGCGCGATCAGTCGTTATGGCGTAGAGGAATTTGTCGCGGACAACGTTGTTATTTTGCGCAACATTCTGGAGGGTGAAAAACGGCGCAGAACTCTGGAAATTTTGAAATTCCGCGGGACAGGTCATGCCAAAGGCGAGTTCCCTTTTACAGTTCTGCCAGATCAAGGCCTGATCATCATTCCACTGTCCGCAATAGAGCTAAAACAAAAGTCATCTGACATTAGGATCACCTCTGGCAATCAGGCTCTGGACGAGATGTGTGGCGGCGGATTCTTCCGCGATTCAATAGTTCTGGTCTCCGGCGCGACGGGAACCGGTAAGACCCTGTTGACCACAGAGTTCGTCGCAGGTGGAGTCGACAACGACGAACGCTGCCTGTTATTCGCATTTGAAGAGAGCCGCGAACAGCTTTTCCGAAACGCCATCGGTTGGGGCCGTCATTTCGACCAGATGGAAAAAGAGGGTAAGCTGAAAGTAGTGTGCGAATATCCCGAATCCGCCGGACTTGAAGATCATTTGATCGTTATTAAATCGGAGATCGAAAATTTCAAACCCAATCGCGTGGCGGTCGATAGTCTTTCGGCGCTTGAGCGAATTTCGACGCAAAAAGGTTTCCGCGAATTTGTAATAAGCGTGACTTCATTCATAAAACACCAGGAGATTGCCGGGTTGTTTACGTCCACAACGCCCAGTTTGATGGGCGGCGGATCTGTGACGGAAACCCACATCTCGACGATCACCGACTCGATCATCTTGCTGCGCTATGTCGAAATGTACGGCGAGATGAAACGCGGGCTTACAGTCCTGAAGATGCGCGGCTCTATGCATAATAAAGATATCCGAGAATTCGCGATCGACAGCGAAGGTATGCATATCGGGAAACCGTTCCGCAATGTGACCGGTATTCTGGCTGGTACTCCGCAACATCTTTCCCCTGGCGAGATCGATCGATTAGGAGACTTGTTCAACGAGCATTAATTTGCTGCTAACCTTTTAGCAGTGACTCTCCCTTTTTAGTTTCACACAAAGTACAACAGGCTGCCAGCCTGTTGAATAAGGCGACTGAACACCAACGCCTGATTTTTCCGAGAGCAGCAACAGGCTGGCAGCCTGTTGTAAGGGAGAAATATGCCCGAAGACGAGAGCATTGTTCGAAGATCGTTGGAAGAGCAACGAAGGCTGCTGCAGGCCAGCGAAAGGCGCTTCCGAAATGTCATAAACCGAATCAGCGACAGCATCGTCATCGTTAACGGAGAAGGACTGGTGCTGTTTGTCAATCCAGCCGCCGAAGCTCTCTTCGGACGCTCTTCACAGGAATTGATCGGCAGTTTCTTTGGTTTTCCAACGGCCGCCGGCGAAATCACAGAGATTGATATTGTCAGGCCTGATGGGACCAGCATTGCCGAGATGCGCGTCGTCGCAACTGAATGGGAGAACGAACCGGCCTGTCTCGCCTCGCTGCGAGATATCACAGATCGGAAACGAGCCGAAGAAGAGCGAGCCAAATCGCTGACGGCGGAGATTGCCCGCAAGGAAGCCGAAGCTGCACGCGAGCGCGCGATCTTTTTGGCCGATTGGAGCAACGCCCTGACACTAACTCTGGATAGCGAAGGCGCGCTGGCGAACGCTGCGCGATCGGCAATTCCCTACTTCGCCGATTGGTGTGTTATCGAAATCGCGGGAGACACACAATCCGAAAATGCATTGACTGTTGTTCATTCAAGTGAAGCCAACAGAGAACTGGCCAGCAAATTACAAGAAATCTATCAGGAAAATAACGACAGTGCCGAAACCTTCGCTATTAAGGAACCTAAATGCTACTCGAAGATAACAGACGAACAGCTGGCAGACGAGAATTTCGATGACGGGACTGTAAAACTGCTTCGGGCTGCAAACGTCGTTTCTGTAATGATTCTGCCTCTTGCAGTTCATCAGCGGTCTTTAGGCAGATTGATATTTGCGATGGCAGAATCCGGTCGTGAATATACATCTACGGACCTGATGTTTGCCGAGGATCTGGCAAGTCGAGCGGCAAGCGCAGTCGAAAACATTCGACTTTACCACCAGGCACAGGAATCGAATCGCCTGAAAGACGAATTCCTGGCGACTTTGTCTCACGAGTTACGCACACCGCTGACAGCGATACTCGGATGGGCAAAGGTCTTGAGTACCGGCAGGCTTGATGAAACCGCATCCAAAAACGCGATCATGGCAATCGACCGTTGTGCGAAGGCGCAGTCGCAAATAATAAGCGACATATTAGACGTCTCCCGAATTGTCAGTGGCAAGCTCAGGCTTGAGTTCCAACCGACGTGTTTAGTAGACGTAGTCGATTCCGCTCTTGCCGCTGTTCGCCCAATGGCTGAGGCCAAAGGTATATCGATTAAGACAGAATTTTCCGACCCGGCTGCAATAGTGCTTGGCGATCACGACCGTCTGCAACAGGTAATTTGGAACCTGCTGCAGAACGCTTTGAAGTTTACGCCAAGCGACGGCACAGTCGAGATCAAACTGGAAAAGGACGATTCTCAGGCCAAGGTAATTGTGTCCGACAGCGGTCAGGGCATTAATCCGGAATTCCTACCGTACGTGTTTGATCGGTTCCGCCAGGCCGATGGAACAACAACCAGAAAACATGGTGGTCTGGGACTGGGACTGTCCTTGGCGCGGCACCTGACTGAACTGCACGGCGGGCGGATTTACGCCGCGAGCGATGGAGACGCCAAAGGCGCAACTTTCACAATCGAGCTGCCAATAGCAGAGTTCAACAAGACAACCGATGATCCCGTACCGAGCGCCGAAACCGCGCACAAGCCAGACGATCACGACGGTAATCACGAAGAATTGCCCTGCGATATCCTCGATGGCATTTATGCCCTGGTTGTCGATGATGACCAGGATACCTGTGATTTACTGACGGCAGTTATCTCGCGTTGTGGTGCGCGAGTCGAAACAGCCAAATCAGCGCAGCAGGCTATTCATTCGATCGAGAACGCACGACCTAATATTCTGGTCAGCGATATCGGAATGCCGGAAATGGACGGATACGGTCTGATGAAGCGGATAAGAGAGATAGAAGCAAAGCAGAAATGGGATCCGATTCCCGCGCTGGCCGTCACCGCTTATGCCCGAACGGAAGACAGAGTAAAGGCAATATCGTCGGGATTCCAGGTCCATCTGGCAAAGCCGATCGATCAGGACGAATTGATAAAGTGCATGGCCAATCTCTGCGGTCGCGCATAATTCCTTTGTACAACTGGCGCATTCAAATGGTATAAACCTGCCATTATGGCAAACACATCACGTTCGGAATCATTATTTGACGAGGCAAAACAATTCATTCCCGGTGGCGTCAACAGCCCTGTCCGCGCTTTTCGCGGCGTGGGCGGAAAATCGCCACGGTTTATAACTCGTGGCTCGGGCGCATATCTCTACGATGCCGATGGAAACAAGCTTATAGATTATGTCGGCTCGTGGGGGCCGCTGATCCTGGGGCATTCGCATCCTGACGTAGTTAAGGCGATATCTGAAGCGGCCAGCAACGGCACCAGCTTTGGCGCTCCGACCGAAGCTGAAATCCGTTTGGCGCGAATGATTTGCGAGTACTACCCGTCCATCGATAGAGTCCGCCTGGTCAATTCAGGCACCGAAGCGACAATGACGGCAATCAGGCTTGCACGCGCCGCGACACGCCGCGACCGATTTGTTAAATGCGAAGGTTGTTATCACGGACACTCTGATGCTCTGCTGGTTAAAGCCGGATCGGGTGTTGCAACGCTTGGCTTGCCCGACAGTCCGGGAGTTCCGTCCGATCTCGCGAAGCTGACTTTAACAATCCCATATAACTCGCTGGCGGCCGCTGAAGAAGCTTTTGCCAAATATCCGGATGAAATTGCCTGCATAATAATAGAGCCAATTGCCGGAAACATGGGTTGCGTTCCGCCTGCGGAAGGTTACCTTCAAGGTTTACTTGAACTCTGCCATTCAAAAGGCGCCTTGCTGATTATCGATGAGGTGATGACAGGCTGTCGCGTTGCAAGAGGCGGCGCGCAGTCGATCCATAACATTAAACCTGACATCACAACTCTCGGAAAAGTAATAGGTGGAGGCTTACCTTTAGCGGCAGTAGGTGGACGCGCTGAGATTATGGATCTGCTTGCGCCTGTCGGCCCTGTATATCAGGCCGGGACTTTATCCGGTAATCCTTTAGCCGTTGCGGCCGGAATTGCTCAGCTTAAACTACTTGCCGACGACAAAGTTTATGAAAGACTTGAAGCATCCTCTAAACATCTGACCGACGGAATGACATCGATTGCGGGAGAATTCGGAGTCGACGTAACCACCAACCGAGTCGGCTCGATGTTCACAATGTTCTTTAACAAAGGGCCTGTTATCGATTGGGATAGCGCTAAACGTTCGGATACTGCAAAGTTCGCGACGTTCTTTCATGCAATGCTTGAACAAGGTGTTTATTTGGCTCCGTCGCAATTTGAAGCTGCGTTTATGAGCTACGCACATACAGACGAAGACATAGAAGCAACATTAAAAGCTGCGCATGAGGCTTTTGCAAAACTCTGAAGTTCGTTAGTCCCGCATTCAGGCGGAAGTTTTAAAACTTCCGCCTGAATGCGGGACTAACGAACTAGTATCAATAACCGGTTGCGGCCAGCACCAGAGGAATGATCAAAGCGCTGCCGCCGTTGTCGAAGACAAATCGCAGATAGCTGGCCTTAGATTTCGGAACCAGAATAACGTCCTGGTCCTGCACCTTCAGGTCCTGACTTAGCTCACCCTTTTTAGCGAGAGCTTTGAAGTTGATATTATAGACGTGCGGACGCGGATCGGAAGGATTCTCTTTTCGGATCAATTTGATCTGAGTTTGCGAAGCTGCCGCTGTCAATCCCCCAGCCGTCGCAATCGCGGTTACAACGTCCATATCGTCGTTTCTTATGTCTACGACAGTTGGGTTTTTGACTTCGCCCATAACGAAGACGCGTCTGTGTTTGCCGATTGGGACAAAAATGAAATCGTCTTCTTTAATTGGCACGTCCAGCTTGCGGTTTCCAGCTTCAAGTAAATCTCGAAGATTGATATTTATGATCGTATCAGGATTGCGGATTATGTAGGCCACATCGGGCGGAGCATATATCGGTGTGCTGTACCCCTGTCCGGGTGCGTTCTCGCGAGCAACACCGCCAGCCAAACTCAAGGCACGCAAAAGCGTCGTTGTATCGGTTGTGAATTCGATCGGTCCTGGCTTCATGACCTGACCGAGTACATATGCCTTCAGTGGCGAGTATTTTGTAATCGCAACAGATACCAGTGGGTTTTGATAGATCTCTGAAAGTTTTCCCTTTACTCGCTCTGCCAGTTGTTCGCGTGTCAGCCCGGCCGCTTCGACGCTGCCGATGTAATCGAAGGTGATTCTGCCGTCCGGTCCGACCGGATAGGCATGCGAAAGCTGCAGTTCACCTATTACTTTAATATCCAGCTCGTCTCCGATGCGGATTTTGTAAGGAGCGCGTTCTGTATTTTCTGTCGCGGGATTGTTTGGGATTTCAGGAAGATCGATAGCCTGTTTGCGGTCGCTATTAGGCTTCTGATCCTGTTGCGCCACCGAAATCACTGGCAATATTGAACAGACCAACAAGGAAGTTAATGTTAAAAGAATTACTTTAAGTCTTATGGCCGATTTCATAGATTCCCTTGTGTACACAACAATCCCAAAACAGTCTTATCAGCTATTTGTATCGGCAGATTTCAGGCTTATCAATAGAGATGAAACGGAACTCTAACAAGTCGCGAGACCCCCGATCATTGTTGCTTAATACCGGTAAATAAACGTCTTGCAATCTGATCTGAGATAGGTGAAACTCCCTTTCTGTCAGGACCACGAGCAATCTCTCGAGTTAACTTGGCCATTCAAGTCTCGATTCGAGATTCTCATCTAATCGAAATCTGTTCCAGAAGGGCCGACTGGGCAAATCTTGATCGTCGGTGCGAAGTACACTAGCTTCCCATCGCAGCTCGGAATCTCTCTGATCGAAAGGACAATTGTAATATGCGCAAGCCACGAAATAAGCGGGAGAAGTCGTATCCGTTTTTTGGGCGAGCGGTGGTCATGCTTGCCGGTTTATCGTTATCGACAGTACTCTGCCTGTCTTTCAATTTCCCTGGTGGTTCAGCGAAAGCGCAAACTGACAATCAGATATCTCCGGCCGGAATGCAGCAGATCGCAGCCTTATTGGCCGAAAAAGCGTCCCGAACGCCGGCCCAGCAAAAGATCGATTCGCAACTACTCCAGCGATGACAGCAGGCGTCCAACTAGAACGTGCAAACGTCAGTGCCGACGCGACGGGAATGGTAATGGTAGACATCAACGCCAAGATCAGTGACGCACTAATAGCGAATATCGAATAACCGGGCGGCAAGAGTCCGCAATCAGTTTTCCATCGATGTTCTAAGGGTGTTAAACTGGGCGCAATTCTACTCTTAAATTAAACGGTCGACCTTTTGAAGTAATTCGCAAAGCAATAATAAAGGAGCACAACCTAACAAGCACAAGTAGTGTGTGAGACACAACAGCTCGAGGGCTCTGGGTTTATGAAACAACGCGCTAATCGCCGACCTGCTTCCCTACCTATCATCATTCAAATTGTGGTTGCGGCCATTATTCTGGGTATTCTGACATTCGGCCCGGCTGCGTTTTCCAGGGTAGGAACGGCCAGAAACTGGACTGGTGACAAATCAAGCAGTAATCCGCGCGGGACGAATAAAAGAGCATCTCAGGCTAACAGAATCGCTGAGCCAGGTCGTGTAACAGAATCAGGTATCCGCCAGATTGCCGCGCTTCTGGCCGACAAAGAGAGTCGCACGCCAACTCAACAGAAGATCGACTCGCAATTGCTGCAGGCTGTTAGAGAGTCTCGCGGCCAACGAATGGTTGTGGGCCTTGACCTTGCTCCGGCGGATGTAAATGCGGATACAGCCGGAAATCTTACTGTGGATATCAGCGCCACAGTTACCGATGATTTGCTGGCAAAGATTTCGAGTCTTGGTGGCAAGATCATTTATCCCTCGGCTCAATTCAAAGCGATTCGAGCGCAGGTCAATTTATCCAGTATTGAAACCGTGGCCGCATTTCCGGAAGTGACTTTCATTCAACCCGCCGTGAAGGCATACACAAACAGGATACCTGGCCACCCGAGTGGACGAATGTATACGGCGGGCTCAAAAATCGTTGATGGGTCCTCTTTCGCACCTAATGGAAGGTCGGGCTACCGAACATCATTTGCCGAACGCGCCGAAAATGTACGCAGGCAGTTGCTCAGCCATTTTGGCGGCCTGAATGCAGGAATGCCATATTTTACAGGCACGGTCAACTCAGAGGGTGATCGAACTCACCGGGCCGATGACGTTCGCAGCACCTTCGGGTACGCTGGCGAAGGTGTCAGGATCGGCGTCATATCAGACAGCTTTAACGCGAATGGCGGTGTGCCGAATCTTATCAGCAGCGGTAACCTGCCGGGTCCGGGCAATCCGTTCGGCCATACGATTCCAGTAACCGTTGTTCAGGACGATCAAAGTCAGGGCGATGCAGACGAAGGAGCTGCGCTGCTGGAGATTGTTCATGATATCGCGCCGAACGCCCAGCTCTTTTTCGCTACAGCAAATGTCAGCGAGGCCAGTTTTGCGGAAAACATTCTTGCCTTACGAAATGCCCCAAATAATTGCGACATCATTATTGATGATGTGCAGTATTTCGACGAGCCACCTTTTCAGGATGGAATCGCAGCGCAAGCGGTTAATACCGTTACCGCGAACGGCGCTCTTTATTTTTCCGCAGCGGGCAATAACGGTTCGTTAGCGAAAGGCACGTCGGGGGTTTGGGAAGGAGACTTCTCCGATACCGGTTCCACACTGACTATCCCTGGCAATGGAAAGACGGGGACGGTTCTCAATTTTGGCACTCGTTCATTTCCGTCGGAAGGCGATACAATCACGGGATTCGGAAATGCCTTTACCTTGAGCTGGGCCGATCCGCAGGGATCCTCAAGCGATGATTATGATCTCTTCATAATGGATTCCTCTCTAACTACGGTCAGGGCCTCATCAACAAACATCCAGAATGGAACACAAAATCCTTTCGAAGCGATAACAAGCGGGACAATACATCTCGGTGACAAACTAGTCGTCTTCAAATCCGCCAGCGCCGCAGTTCGCGCAATCAGTCTAAACACCCAGGGCGGTACCTTGTCAGTAGCGACTGCCGGCCAGACTTTCGGTCATTCCGCATCCTCGAACGCATTTAGCCTGGCAGCAACACCGGCGGCGGAAGGCTTCGATTTTAGTTCTCCTTTAGGGCCCTTTCCCAATCCGTTTACGAATTCGAACACTGTCGAAAAGTTTTCTTCGGACGGACCGCGCAGAGTATTCTTTAATGCGGATGGTTCCCCGTTAACTCCGGGAAATTTGCTTTTTGGCAGCAATGGAGGGGTTGCTCGAAATAAACCGGATATTACTGCAGCTGACGGTGTTTCTGTTGCGCCCATCGGTTTTATTCAGTCCCCATTCTTTGGGACCTCTGCTGCTGCTCCTCATGCGGCCGCAATCGCCGCATTGCTTAAATCTGCTAACCCATCGCTAAGTCCTCAGCAAATTAGAAACATTCTCACCAGTACAGCATTGGACATAGAAACTCCGGGATTTGATAAAAACAGCGGGTTTGGGATCGTTCAAGCTTTTCAGGCTATGCAACAAATTCAGCCGAGCCCAACAGTGAGCCTGACTATGGGAACAGTTACGGCGAGCGAAGGAGACTTCAGCAATCATAACGGAGCTATTGAACCTGGCGAAACGGTCAACCTGGTTATTACTCTGAACAACCCGTCGGGAGCGGTCGCAAACAATGTCAAAGCAACACTTTTTGGGACTGGAGCGAATGCTACCAGTCCTGTCTC
>Ga0070741_10002697_pt1 | contig 46576 bp, 43 predicted proteins | sample Coa_R1_4_FD_66440 | JGI IMG/M metagenome (GOLD analysis project Ga0070741, IMG submission 66440) | Surface soil microbial communities from Centralia Pennsylvania, which are recovering from an underground coalmine fire - Coalmine... | ecosystem: Environmental > Terrestrial > Soil > Unclassified ... | reverse complement strand
GGGCCAGCAGGATCATGTCGGCTGCGGCGCGTGCGACTTCGGTGGCGCCGGTGACGGACATGCCGACATGGGCCGCATGGATCGCAGGCGCGTCGTTGACGCCGTCTCCGAGAAAGCCGACCACATGTTTCCGGCGGCGAAGCGCCGTGACAATCCGTCGCTTCTGGTCAGGATCGATCCGCGCAAACAAGCCGATATCGTCAACCCTGGATTCCAGGGCCGCGTCTGTGAGATCGGAGATTTCCGTTCCGGTCAGTATGCCGTGATTGGAGAGTCCGACTGCACCTGCCACATGCGCGACGACCGCGGCGTGGTCGCCGGAAATGATCTTGATTCCGACACCAAGCACAGTGAGATTTTTCACTGCGTCGGCGGCATCCTGCTTCGGAGGATCGGCGAAAACGCAGAAGCCGATCAGGGTGAGATCGGCTTCGTCGTCGACCGAAACGCTGGTCTGGCCGATCGAGATCGATTTGATCCCGACCGCCAGCAGGCGAAGACCGTCACGAGAATAGCTGTCCTGTAGCTCTGCAAGGCGCTCGTGCCACAATTCATCGAGAGGATGCGCGAGACCCTCGATTTCGGCTGCGACACATCGGGCCATGACCGATTCGGGTGCGCCTTTGGTGATCAGAACGTGCTCGTCTTCGCGTGCCAGCAGCACCGAAAGGCAACGACGTTCGAAATCGAACGGTACCTCGGAGATGCGTTTCCAGGCACCCGTGCCTTTGTTGTCGATCGCCAGGATCGCGTCATCGAGCGCACTCCTGACGCCGCCCTGAAACGCGCTGTTCAATCTTGCAAGATCGAGCACGCGCTCGCTGACTTTCCCGGTACAATCGACGTTCGTCGTCAGCGTAATCCGGGCCTCCGTCAATGTGCCGGTCTTGTCCACACACAGCGTATCCATGGCGCCGAGGTCGTGAATGGATGACAGTCTCTTCACGATGACCTTGCGATTTGCCATGCGCTGCGCTCCCCTCGCCAAGGTGACTGTCATCACCATCGGCAAGAGCTCAGGCGTGAGGCCGACAGCCAGGGCAACAGCAAACAGGAAGGATTCCATCGCTGGGCGATGGCCCAGCAGCTGGACCAACAGCACAAACAGCGTGAGGAATAGCGTCAGGCGAAGGATCAAGAATCCAAGCCGCCGCACGCCCTGTTCGAGCGCAGTGGGCGGTGCATTGGCTGCCAAGGCAGCCGCAATCGCGCCGAAGCGCGTGCGGCCGCCGGTCTCAACGATCAGCATCGTACCGTCGCCTCCGACAACGCTTGTTCCGGCGAAGAGGGCGTTGGTAGCGTCAGCAGGCGAGACGGCGGAGCAGGGCGCATTGGTCTTGCTTGCAGGAAACGGTTCGCCCGTCATCAGCGCTTCGTTGATCTGCAGTTCACGGGCTTCGAGAACCACACCGTCGGCTGGAATGAGATCGCCGGTTCGCAGTTTGACGACATCGCCCGGAACAAGCGTTGTCACCGACACGGCCGAGACCAACCCGTCACGCAGGACGTCGGCCTCGATGGCGACCGATTCCCTCAGTGTCTCGGCCGTCAATTCGGCGCGATGTTCCTGGACGACGTCCAGCGTCAGGGACAGCGTGACGACCGTAACGATGATGACAAAGCTGCCAAAGTCGCCGCTCAGTCCCGAGATCGCGGCGGCGGCCAGAAGGATTGCGACAAGGGGATTCAAGAGGCGCTGAGCGAGTTTCCGCAAAATGGAGCGGCTTTGCGATGCCTCCATCCGGTTTGGACCAAAGGTCGAGAGCCGCTTCTCGGCCTCAGACATCGACAGCCCGTTGGGGCTACTGGCAAGTGCCGAAAAAAGGGCGTCGAATGGCGTATGCCAGAAATCGAGATCGATGGCGCTATCACGCGCATCTTCTCTTTTGGGTCGAGCCGCTCGCCGTGCAAAAGTCCAATGACTCCTTTCTGGGTTGAACAGGCGGTCTTGCATCAACCCGCTCTCGCCCATTCCTCGTCCTCGGGCGATTCAAGATGATTGCCGGTCACAAGATCCATCCAGAAAAGATGGTCGTGGACCTTGACGACTCCCTGGACGTTTTCCGCGGCGACAATGACCGCCTGTCGATAGCGCTCGCTGGTCAGCACGCCACTCAGGTGGACGATGCCGTCGCGTACGACGACGTTCAGGTCGATCGGACACCAATCGTGCTTTTCGATCTCCGCGATGATTCGCTCGCGGATGTGATCGTCGTCGGCTGTGGGATCGGGTACATCGCGGGAAAGACTTGCCACCGCCTGGATCAGATTGGACCGCGAAACGATTCCAACGAGCTTGTCGTCACGCACGACAGGGACTCGCTTGATGCGGTGCCGCTCCATGAGTGAAACGATGTCTGAAAGTGGAGCGTCTTCGCCGACGGTGATTGGCGACGGCGTCATCACTTCAGAGATTTTGCGGCCGCGTTCACGGACGTAGTCATCTGCCGCAGGGCCATGACCGAAAATGAAGCTCAGCAGACGGTTGTGCTTGCGCGGGGTACCGATTTCGGTCCGGCGCAGGAAGTCTGCCTCCGACACGATGCCTACGACAGCTCCAGCCCTGTCAACCACGGGCAGGCCGCTCACATGGTTACGGAGCATGAGGTTAACTGCTTCCAAAATCGTCTGTTCGGGCGTGACCGATACGACCTTCCTGGTCATGATTTGACGTGCGCGCATGTGAGCCTCCAGCTTTTAGGCAGCCAGACTAAGAGGCTCAGATCGATCCCGTTTTGATGTCGATCAACAGCTCGAGCCGGTAATCGTCCCATCAAGAAGCCTGACATTTGATCCAGAACAATCGCAGCTGGAGTCTGACGGCTAAATTACGGAGCTGTCGAAACCGGAAATACAAATGAAAGACGAGCCGTCGATACAAAGGGGTGTGCCATATCTGTTACCCGTTGCCCTTGCCGGGATCGGGTTGCTATTCCTGCAATGGCTTGTTGTGGCTCACAACACGATCGAGACAATCCCCTATAGCCGGTTCGAGGAGCTTGTTGGACAGGGGGCCGTGTCCGACGTTATCGTCGGGAAGGATACGATCCAAGGCAACCTGAAGGAAAAATTTCCGAGCGGAAAATCTGCTTTCGTAACGACGCGCGTGGATGCATCGCTGGCGGACAAGCTTGGGTCCAAGGGAATATCAGTGTCCGGCACTGCGTCCGACGGTCTTCTCGGCAGTATTCTTTCTTGGATCGCACCGCTGATACTGATCTACGGGTTCTGGTTCTTCATGGCGAGGCGCATGGGTGCTGGCCAGGGCACGAGCGGCCTCATGGCGATCGGAAAATCCCGCGCCAAGGTCTACGTCGAGCAGGATACGAAGGTCACTTTTGCGGACGTCGCCGGCGTCGATGAGGCGAAGTTCGAATTGCAGGAGGTCGTCTCCTTCCTGAAGGACCCCAAGAGCTATGGGCGATTGGGCGCGCATGTGCCCAAGGGAATCCTGCTGGTTGGACCTCCCGGCACCGGAAAGACCCTGCTCGCACGGGCGGTTGCCGGTGAAGCCGGCGTACCGTTTTTTTCGATATCAGGATCGGAATTTGTCGAGCTGTTTGTCGGCGTTGGTGCGGCGCGGGTCCGCGATCTGTTCGAGCAGGCGAGAAAAGCTGCGCCTTGCATCATCTTCATCGACGAACTCGATGCGCTTGGCCGAAGCAGGACAGCGAATGCCCTCGGCGGCTATGACGAAAAGGAGCAGACGCTTAACCAGCTGTTGGCGGAACTTGACGGTTTCGACCCGCGTGCCGGCGTCATCCTTCTGGCGGCGACCAACCGGCCGGAAATACTGGATCCCGCCTTGTTACGGGCCGGCCGATTTGACCGTCAGGTGCTGGTCGATCGTCCCGACAAATCAGGTCGGCTGGCCATCCTCAAGGTGCACATCAAAAAGATCACGATTGGGTCCGACGTCGATCTTGAAAAGATTGCCGGTCTCACAGCCGGCTTTACCGGCGCCGATCTTGCGAACCTCATCAATGAAGCGGCGATCGCGGCGACAAGGCGCAACGCCGATCAGGTGACGTTTGATGATTTCACCGTTGCAATCGAGCGTATCGTTGCCGGAATCGAAAAAAAGAGCAGGACTCTGAGCAAGGGTGAGCGCAAGCGTGTAGCCTATCACGAGATGGGGCACGCCTTGGTTGCCGCCAGCCTTCCCGGTGTCGACCCTGTGCAGAAGGTCTCGATCATCCCGCGCGGCGTTGGGGCGCTCGGTTACACCATGCAGCGGCCCACGGAAGACCGCTTCCTGCTGACGATTAGCGAACTGAAAAATCGGATCGCGGTCCTGATGGGCGGGCGCGCCGCCGAGCGGCTGATCTTCGACGGCGATGTCTCCACTGGCGCTGCCGACGATTTACAGCGCGCCACCGAGATTGCGATCGAAATGGTGACGAAATACGGGATGGACGCCACCGTCGGACAGCGGACTTATGCACCGAAGCCGCAGGCGTTCCTGCCAGCGATGCAGGACGCGATTGCGAGCGCCGCCGAAGCGACCGGGCGGGAAATCGATCTTGCCGTCCGGCAATTAATCGAAGCGGGCGATGGCTGCGCGCGCGAAATCCTGCAAAGGCGGCGGAAGGAATTGGAAGAGGGCGTCACGCTCCTCATCGACCGGGAGACGCTGACAGCCGAGCAGTTTGCGCCGCTCCGTTCTTCGGGCGCGGTGGGCGGCGTTCAAGCGGTTGCCTAGCTGATCCCAGCTCTTTGTGGCACCCACTCGTCACCAATCTTGACGTAGGACCGCTTCACCGCCGCCCAAGCGGTGCGGTGCGCGATTTCTTCTTGACGAGTTTCTTCCCGGTGCGAGGCAAAAGAATGGTTGAAGGCCTCGCGATAGATATCCTGGGCATGCTGCGGCAGGTGGTGGCGAACGGAAGCGGGAAGATCTTCGTTTGAGCGGTAGGGCATCCGTTCTTGACCTTTGACTAGAGCGGTCGTTCGAATTCTTCCACCGAGTGGCCAAATTGCGTGAAAGCCTCTTCAAGCAGGTCACCAAGAAGCGGCATTCCCAGAAGGTATTCGGCGGTGCGCTTGTTATGAGCGCGGGCGGCCTCGGCGCGAATATCGCTCCAATCGGCGAGCTCGCCATCGCCTCGCCCAAGCCAGCTGAGCGCAACCAGGTCGATCTGCTCGTCGGCATTGAGGCCACGGATGATTGCGGTCAATTCGGTTCGAACAGGATCATCGCTGTGGTCTTCCAGCACCGATAGCATTCCGTCGTCGCTGGCGTTCGAGCCGGGGTCCGGATCGGTCACGACATCCTTGACATCAAATTGCCTGGCCTTGGCAATGATGGCCGCAACCTTCTCGGCAGAAATTGCAAGTTCGGGAATTTTTTTCATGCTCGCTTGGCCTGGAATATCCGATTGAGATAGCAGCAACTTAGCCGACTGGAAAAATGGCATCGTTGACAAAGGTCAAAGCCGGCGCCAAACGCGCCCGAGCAATCAAATCCGGCGCGTCGAGGGCAACGTCGTTGCAGCTTCTTTGCCGTTAAACTCCAAACCATGAGACTTGCCCGCTTCCACGATCGCTGGCGCGGTTACCATCGTGCCGAGTCTGGCCGACAGGGCAAACCCCATGATCGCGATACTGCCAGCGAGCGCGACGACGACGATACGCAGGTGTGTCGCGCGGTCAGCACTGTAGATCGAGGAGTTCATGGATAGCCTCCTGTGGCAGAAAAGTGCCAGTAGGCTCTTCCTACCAGGGCGGGGTGGTTCCCGAAATTTCGCTTCTCTCCTTAAGTGAAAATACGGATGCGTCCGGGCGGTCGGCGCCTCCCGGTGTTGATTGATCTCGCGCAACTCGTCTCCGGCTAATGCGCCTAAGTTACCGAGGTGTCGGAGATCTTACTGCATTCATCCACTCCTGAGTCTGCCCAGCCGGCGAGCCGTAAGTCGGGCCTGTCGAGTGAAGAAGCGGCGCGTCGTTTGAGGCAGTACGGACCAAATACGACGTCGTCGAGCACCGATACGCCTGCCTGGCGCGTGCTTGTCGGCAAATTCGCCGCGCCGGTGCCGTGCCTGCTTGCGGCGGCTATCGTCCTGCAATTATTTCTCGGCGAATATATCGAAGCCGCCGTCATCGGCTTGCTGCTGCTTTTTAATGCCGCGCTTGGCTTTTTTCAGGAAGGGCGAGCGAAAGCGACACTCGCTGCGCTCAGGTCGAGGCTCGCGCTGAACGCATCGGTTTTGCGCGACGGCAGCTGGTCGATTGTGCCCGCTGCCGCCCTTGTCCCGGGTGACCTGATCAAGCTGACGCTTGGCAGCGTGGTTCCTGCGGACGCGCGGATCGGTGAGGGCACCGTGCTGCTCGACCAATCTATGCTCACCGGCGAGTCGATGCCGATCGAGGCTGACGCGAGCTACAGGACGTTTGCCGGGGCGTTGGTTCGCCGTGGTGAAGCCCTGGCCGAAGTGACCGCGACCGGTCCGAATACCAGGTTTGGCCGTGCCGCGGAGCTCGTTCGCACGGCGCACGTTACCAGCACGCAACAGAAGGCGGTCCTGCGGGTTGTCCTGTATCTCGCCGGCATCAATGGCACTCTGGCGGCACTCCTGATCGCCTATGCCTGGTACATCGGGCTTCCATTTGGCGAAATAATTCCGCTCGCTCTCATTGCGATCCTTGCATCGGTGCCCGTGGCGCTCCCCGCGACCTTTACCTTGGCCACAGCGGTCGGTGCGCAGGCACTCGGAAAGCGCGGTGTGTTGCCGACGCGGCTTTCGGCAGTCGACGAAGCGGCCAGCGTGAATGTGCTGTGTGTCGACAAGACGGGTACGCTGACAAAAAGCGAACTGACGGTCGCGGCCGTGGTCCCGTTGGGACAGTCCAGCGAACCTGACGTCCTGATGTGGGCGCGCCTTGCAAGCTCGGATGCCGGGCTCGACCCTGTCGACGCGGCCATCCGCCACGCCGCGGCTCGCTATTCATTCGCTGCGTCGCCAAGAAGAGAGGAGTTCGTTCCCTTCGATCCAGCAGCGAAGATTGCAGAAGCACAGGTCACGGACCAGGACGGAGCGAGGCTGCATGCGGTCAAGGGCGCATTCGCGCATGTCCAGGCGATGGCGCGTCCTTTGCCAGAGGCGTCTATGAAGGCTACCGCGCTCGAAGCCGAAGGCTTTCGAGTACTTGGGGTTGCGGTCGGAACCGCCGGCGCCATGCAACTGATCGGGCTGATCGCACTCAGCGATCCACCGCGTCCCGAGGCCGCGAGTTGTCTGGCGCAGCTGAATTCAATGGGCGTTCGGGTGGTGATGGTGACCGGCGATGCCCCCGCGACGGCGGCAGCCGTCGCGCGCGCTGTGGGCCTGGAAGGTGCAGTTGCTCCGCCCGGCGCGATCACCGAAATCGCCTATCCGGAGGATTATGCCATTTTCGCCGGCGTGCTTCCGGAAGACAAGTTTGCGCTGGTGAAGGCCTTGCAATTGGCCGGTTATACGGTCGGGATGTGTGGCGACGGCGCGAACGATGCGCCGGCATTGCGTCAGGCACAGCTTGGTATTGCCGTCTCAACTGCAACCGACGTTGCGAAATCAGCGGCTGGCATCGTTCTCACGGAGCCCGGGCTCGACGGGATCGTTGGCGCGGTGATCGAAGGCCGCGTGGCCTTCCAGCGCATCCTGACTTACACGCTCCGTTCGATCCTGCACAAGGTTCCGCAGGTCGCCTACCTTGCGATCGGCCTTCTGCTCACCGGTCATGCGATCCTGACGCCGATGCTGGTAGTGATCTCAATGATCACCGGTGATTTTCTGGCAATGTCGTCGACGACAGATAATGTGCGGCCGTCGGAAAAGCCCAACACGTGGAAAATCGGCCAGCTTACCATCGCCGGCGTTCTCCTGGGCTTGTTCGACCTGGTCTTTTGCGTCGGCGTTCTGCTTGTTGGAAAGGACTATCTCGAGCTTGACCTCGATACATTGCGGACCCTGATGCTGGTCAATCTCGTGATCAGCGGTCAGGCGATTTACTATGTCGTCCGCGAGCGGCGCCGCATCTGGTCGTCCAGGCCGAGCGAGATCGTGCTCGCATGCTCGCTTGCAGACCTGTTGATCGTGCCGACGCTCGCATTCGCAGGCGTTCTCATGGCGCCGCTGCCGCTTTCCATCATTCTGAGTGTCTTCGCCACAGCTATCGTGTTCGCGTTCGCACTCGATGAGGCAAAGGCACGGCTATTCCATGCGCTGGGCATGAGGTGAGGGATCCATGTACGAAATGACGATCAGCCGCCGATGGGCCCGATGGGAATGGAGCGTCTGCGATTCCACCGGAAAAGCGATCGTCACCGGCCGGGAAATGTCCCGGCCGGCGGCCAGATACAAGGCCGCGCGCGCTCTGTTCGAGTTGCTGCTGTCAAGCAGGCTTTGTGACCTTTCGAAGGACTGAGGCGCAAGGAGTGTCGCCAGGGGTGCAAGCGGTTTTGAGAGCATGAAATGCTGGACGTAAGCATCTCATTGCTCGCGACGTATCCCGCAGTATCAATCTTAGTAGAGATACTCAGCTCGCATCAGATGATCGTTGACGGCGGCTACGCCGGCAATTGACTCGGCAGCTACCCGGATCGCCCGCCGCTCTGCGTCGGACTCGGCAAAACCCCAGAGGTCGACCACGCCGTTCGCGACCGTCACATTCAGCTGATGAACATGCGACCAGGAGTTCTTCTTCAGCTCGGCCATCAAGCGCTCCCTGATCATTGCATCGGGCGCGCTGATCTCGAGCTTCGGGCGCGCAGTCGCCAGAGCCTGGATGATATTGGCCCGGCTAACGATGCCAACAAGGTTGCCGCCATCGCTCACGATTGGAATGCGCTTGATGTGATTTCCCTCAAAAAGATCCGCAATTTCGTTGAGTGGCGTGTCGGGTTGAGCGGTTTGGACGTTCTTCGTCATGACGTCCTTTACTTTCATCGCGTGCGACTTGACGTATTCCTCGGCGACAGCGCGTTCGCCGGAAATGAGCGATAGCCACCAGGAGGCAGGTCGGTCCGTACCAGCTTCCGGCCGATGCATCAGGTCGGCTTCGCTGACGATGCCAACGACCTTTCCGGCACGATCGACCACTGGAACGGCGCTGATGTGCTTTTCAATCAGAAGTTTCGCCACGTCGCGAACGGTGCAGTTCTCGCCGATGGTAATCACCGGCGCGGTCATAATATCGCGCGCTTTCATACCGTACCTCCTTCGGCAGTTAGTCCAGGGTGATGAGGGCCACAAAAGCTTGGAAGGCCAGCCAGCCCGCCGCCGCGCCCACCATCATTGCAGCCAGCAGCCATTTCATCCGGCTGGAGAATCGGGGCCATCCATGCTGGGCTCTCGCGCGAGGCTGAGCAACGGTTACCTCTGATCTGCCGAGGTCCAGATCGGGTTCTCGACAAGAACAGCCAGGATGATTTTCGTGATGCACGATCGCCATCGTCCAAGGGCTTCCCTGCTTAAATGGCCATATCCGTCTCAGGCGACCGTTCGCGCTTGGGCTCCGGGATTTCGGTCATGGTTGCCTCGGTCAGCAGTAAGACGCTTGCGACCGAAACCGCATTCTCCAGCGCCGTCCTGACCACTTTGGCCGGATCGACGATGCCTGCCTCGAAGAGGTCGACATACTCCTTGCGCGCGGCGTCAAATCCGACGTTGCCTTGACTGCCCAGCATCCGGGCCACCACGACACCTCCATCGACGGCGGAGTTTTCGGCGATTTGGCGGGCAGGGGACTCGAGCGCGCGCTTGAGGATCTGGATTCCGGTCTTCTCGTCGCCTTCGCAGGTTGCTTCTTCTTTGGTGACAGCTTCCGTACACCTGAGGAGCGCTAATCCGCCACCTGGCACCATACCTTCCGCGACCGCGGCCTTGGTCGAACTGATGGCGTCGTCCAAAGCCTCTTTTTTGGCCTTCATCTCCGCTTCTGTCGGCGCACCGACACGGATCACGGCAACCCCTCCCGAGAGTTTTGCAAGCCGCTCTTCGAGTTTTTCCTTGTCGTACTGGCTTGTGGTCTTTTCAATCTCGCGGCGGATCTGCTGCAGCCGGCCGTCGATATGGGCGCGATCGCCCTTGCTGCCGATCAAGGTCGTGTTTTCCTTGTCGCAGACCACGCGCGCGGCATGACCAAGCTGCGCCACGGTCACGTTCTCCAGCTTCAGACCGACTTCGCCGGAGATCACCTGACCTCCGGTCAGAGTCGCAATATCTTCCAGCATCGCCTTGCGACGGTCTCCAAAACCCGGTGCCTTTACCGCGCAAATCTTCAGTACGCCGCGCAGCCGGTTGACCACCAGGGTTGCCAGCGCGTCGCCTTCAATGTCCTCGGCGATGATCAAGAGCGGGCGGCCGGATTTCGCGACCTGTTCGAGCAGCGGCACCAAGTCGTTCAGTGCGCTGATCTTCTGATCGCAGACGAGAATGAAAGGGTCTTCAAGAACGGCTTCCATTCGTTCTGCATCAGTGACGAAATAAGGGGACAGAAAGCCGCGATCGAATTTCATTCCCTCGACAACGTCGAGCACAGTCTCGGTCGTTTTGGACTCCTCGACCGAGATCACGCCGTCACCCCCGACCTTTTCCAGCGCGGCCGCGACCAGTTCGCCGATTGCCGGATCATTGTGAGCTGAAATCGTGGCTACCTGCGCCTTTTCTGCCCTGGTCTTGACGGGCCGAGCCATGGCGTGCAGTGCGGCGGTTGCGGCATGGACCGCCCGGTCGAGCCCGCGCTTCAGATCGATTGCGCTCGCGCCCGCAACCACGTTCCTGACGCCGTCAGCCAGAATCGCATGCGCCAGGATCGTTGACGTGCTGGTGCCGTCACCAACGACGTCGCCCGTCTTTTCGGCCGCCTGCCGAAGCACCTGCGCGCCGAGATTTTCTTCGGGGTCCTTGAGGTCGAATTCCTTGGCGATTGTCACACCGTCGTTGCAGACAATGGGGGTGCCCCAGCTCTTCTGGATCAGGACCGACTTCGACTTCGGGCCTAGGGTGACGCGCACGGCGTCCGCGAGGAGCGAGGCGCCCCGAAGGACCTTTTCGCGGGCAGCGGAATGAAACAGAACTTGCTTGTGCGGCATATGATGTCTCCAGGTCATAAGAGAGCGGCCTCGCCATCCAAGGGGAAAGCGAGGCCAGCGCTGGCTTACTTCGTGGTGATCGGGATCACCGTCTGCTTCTTCTGGGCTTCCGCGGACTTCGGAAGGGTGACCGTGAGAATGCCGCTCTTGTAGTTTGCCTCGATCTTGCCGGCATCGACGCCGGCGGGAAGCTGAACGGAGCGGCGGAAGGAGCCATAGCGACGCTCGGAAACGTAGCGGTCCTTGGTCTTCTCTTCCTTCTCTTCGTTTTTCTCGCCTTTCACGGTCAGCACATTGTCCGAAAGGCTGAGCTCGATGTTCTTGGCGTCGAGACCCGGCAGTTCGGCAGTGATCTCGAAAGCATTGTCCTTATCGACAATGTCCATTGCGGGTGTCACTGGAAGCGTGAGATCTCGGCGCCAGAAATTGTCGACATCCCGATAGAGCGGCGATTGCAGGAAACCGGTTTCGAACTCGCGAAACAGACGGTCGACCTGATTGCGCAAGCCCTCGAACGGTCTCCAATCAAGGACCGACGGCGTGGCTGATGATTTCTCTGTCTTTACAGGTAGCTTGGTTGCAGCTTCTGCCATAGGAATCCTCCTTTGCTCGACTTTGGCGAAGCAAAGGTAGGAGCTGCGGGAGGTTTTCGTTTGATCCTCGTCAAACCATGCGATGCGTCGTCGAGTGGGATGCAAATTCTTCGAGAGGCAAGGTCTCGCGAGGCCGATCTGCTCATCTGGCCATTGAACGAAGAGGCCATTTGTTCTGTTTAGCAGACGCGCCAAAAACGGGGCTTGGGGAGGACGATCCGTAAAATTACGGGCTCTAAGGGTTTCTACTTAAGGGGACGACCCGAATTTTTTATTTTTCGCAAAGCGGCACAGTGGCGGCGGGTCAACCAACCAATCAACCCGGAGTTTCGCCATGCGCACCACCGCAAACGTTACATTCGCGATGCCTTCCCGGTCGCCTGTTTCGGCTCTTTCTACCAGAATTCCGGAAGGGCCGCTCGGCCTCATGGGTGCATCGATGCGATTTGGCCGAAACGAGGAGATCTACGGCGAAGACGAGCCGGCGGAGTTTCTCTACCAGATCGTGACCGGAGCAGTTCGCACCTATCGCATGCTTGACGATGGCCGGCGCCAGATCGTCGCATTCTATCTTCCCGGCGACATCTTCGGTGTCGAAGCGGGCGAAGCGCATCTGGCCTCGGCAGAAGCCGTCAACGACTCTCAGGTTCTGGTCGTGAAGCGCGCGAGCGCAATGGCTCGCGCCGAGCTGCAACGCGATCTCTCCAAGCAGCTCTGGATGCTGGCGGTGCGTGAATTACAGCGTGTGCAGCAGCATTCCCTGGCCCTGATCAAGAGTGCTGATGAGCGTGTCGCGGGCTTTCTCCTGGAGATGGCCGGCCGCTGCGGCAGCAGCGCCTCCGTGGACCTGCCGATGTCGCGCCAGGACATTGCCGACTATCTGGGATTGACCATCGAGACCGTGTCGCGAACGTTCACCCAATTTGCCCAGTCGGGAATGATTGCGCTCGAAACGTCGCGCCGCGTTCAGCTTCGCAATCGCGTGGCGCTGGGCCGGCTCAATGCTTGAGCTGCCCAATCGAGGGGGCCAGGATGATGCTTGCGACCGGGGTGATGCGAAGCTCCTTCGCAACGATCGGACCTGCGGCGTCACTGTTGGATGCCGTGCGGCTGTTGTTGCAGACGAACCAGCGAGGCCTTGTACTCGACAAGATAGGAATCTTCTCGGCATAATTTCGGAGGGAGACCTCCTTCATCGAGACGAGTTGGGCGTGACGCCTCCCGCCGGCAATTGGCTGGAAGAGCTGCTGGGCATAGAGGAGGGTGGCCCGGCTCGCGAACGAATGCGCACGCTAAATGTCGCGAAGATCATGACCCAAAATCTCGTTTGTGTTGACGAGCATGCGACCGTGAATGACGTGATCGCGGCGATGGATCAGCGCAGGATCGCTCAGGTCCCTGTCGTATGCGCGGGAAAGATGATTGGATCCATCAGCCGCTTCGAGTTGCTGGCTGCTTTAGAGTACAAGCCGAGCCCCTACCAGGAAAAGTAAGTCAGCGGCCCCGAGCGCAGATTGCTCTCCGCAAAGGCGGCGCATGCGTCAACGGCAGCAGCGAGACCAAGCATCCGCTAAGCGCGCGGCGAAGCAGGCGTCAGTCAGTCAACCCACTTGATGATCGGCTCCTTGCGCGGAACGGGAGCAGCGGGAGCCGCCGGGTGTCCAATGATGATCGGTGCAACCGGGATCCACGGCGATGGACATCTAATGAGAGACTTCCCGGCCTCGGTGCCCAGGAATTTCTGGGCGAAGCCAATCCAGCAGCTGCCAAGGTTGGCGGCAAACGCCGCAAGCATCAGATTCTGGGCGGCAAGTGCGCAGTCTTCGACTGCCCATGGGCCGGGACCGTCTGCCGAAATGATGATCAAGGCCGGCGCGTGGTAAAAGATCTGGAATTCAGGATTGCGCAAGTGCAACATCATCTGCTCGGAAAGGCCATTAGCCGGCGTCGTCGCGAGCATGTAGACCTTTGCTTCATGCGAGATCCGGTCGAGCAGGCTCTGATTCCGGACGATGGTAAAGCCCCAAGGCTGTTGATTGACGGCGCTCGGCGCCTGGATGGCTGCGTCGATCAATCCGCGGATGGTCTGCTCGCTGACGCTGTCCCGGGTATACTCGCGCACCGCGCGGCGGCCATTGATCGCCTTATCGAGATTCATTCGGTTTTCTCCATCAAGTGCCTGATGCGGCAGGCCAGAAGCCTGCGAAGCGCAACCAAAGCCGATCGGGGAAAAGCTGGATTGATATGAGTCAATGGGAGCGCCATCGAATTTTGTTCGACTTCACGGGTCTCGAGCTTGATGATTTGTGGCTTGGCAGCGTCGCTGCGAATGAGCAGACGAGGGGGGTCTATGAAACGCTTATTGCTGTTGGCCTGCCTCAGCCTGATAGCTGCCCTTCTCGTTCCGGCAGTCGGTGTATTTTCGCAGACTGCGGCCCCGGGCAGCGGGCACGGGTTCTTGATCGACAAACATGTCGCCGCCCACATTGGCTGCGGCCAATGTCATACCGCGGGAATTTCTTCGCCGCCGACAGTGGTGACATGCTTGTCATGTCATGGCGGGACGTACCAAAAACTTGCCGCGAGCACGGCGAACGATACGCCGAACCCCCACGAGTCGCACCAGGGCGAGATCCCTTGCGCAGAGTGCCACCACGTCCACAAGGCGTCGGTGACACTCTGCAACCAATGTCATACCTTCGACATGAGTACTCCGTGATGGTAGAAGGCGGCTCTTCTATTCCGCCTTCAGACGTGCCCGTTGCTGCCTTCAGCCCGCGCGACAAAATCGCGGGTGATATTCTTGATGGCCGATGTGCCGGCCAGCCTCATGACCATGGTTAGCTCATTTTTGAGATGAGTATGCGCGGCCTGAACGCCTTGCGCGCCTCCCAGCGCCGAGGCGTAGAGCAGCGGACGGCCCAGTGCGACTGCAGTTGCCCCGAGCGCGATCGCCCGGAAAACATCCTGGCCGCGGTAAATGCCGCCGTCGATGATGATCGGCACTTTTCCTTTTACGACGGAAGCCACGGCAGGCAACGTGGTCATCGGCGCAGCCATGTTGTCGAGCTGACGGCCGCCGTGATTCGAAAGCCAAATCCCGGAGCAGCCAGCATTGAGCGCTTGCTGGGCGTTGGTGGGGGAGAGGATGCTTTTGATGACGACAGGCAGCCCTGATTCCTTTCGGCAGAACTCGATGTCCTTCCAGTCCATATTTCCTTTCATGTCCATTGCGCTGCCGGTAACGCCAGGTGTCTTTGGCGCGTTGCCCATTTTCAGATTGGGAAGCGCTGCGCCGTGCAGCCGCATCGAGCGCTCACGATTGCTGGTGACGTTGACATCAGCAGTGACGACAATGGCCTTGTAGCCTGCCGCCTTCGCCCGTTGCAGCATCTCGCGAGCGAAGCCTGGGTCTCGCGGAATATAGAGCTGAAACCACTTCGGTCCTTCGGCGGCAGACGCAATCTCCTCAACGCTGAGCTGGGACACCGAACTCACGCAGTACAGCGTGCCGGCAGCATTCGTCCCTTTGACGTTCGGCAGATCGGCCTGCGCGTGAACCGACCCTTGATTGCCGATCGGCGCGGCAATGACGGGGTAGGAAAGCTTGGTGCCGAGCAATGTTGTCGTCGTATCGGCGCTACCCGTGCCGTTCATGAAATCGGCATTGATTACCCACCTGTTGAAGGCGGCCTGGTTCTCGCGCATCGTCCATTCGTCGCCGGCACCACCGGACACGTACGCGAAACCAAAAGGCGCCATGACCTTCTGCGCGTCGACTTCCAGATCGCGCAGCGTGACGATGTTGATCTTCTTTTCGCTGTTCGGCACCCCGCTGGCGTCTGTCGGCGCCTTCGCGATCGATTCGGCCGTGGCATTTTGCGCAAGCAGGGGCCCCGGCTCGCCGATAGCCGCAGCAACGCCCGCGGTCAGAAGCAAATTCCTGCGATTGAGACCTGTGGCCATTTCCTCACCTCCGGGTTTTGAAAGCCAAACCTTGGTTCGGTTGGTGGAGGCTGCGTTTGAGGCAGGTCAAATCCAATCACGAATTGCAGCGACTGCGGCGCAGCAATTCTGTCATGAAAACTTCATGCTCGCCGCGACGTGGCAGGAAAATGTCGAGCGAGCTTTCATTGACCAAAATCAAACAAGGCGAGACCGGGCGGTCTCACAATTAATTTGGCTTGCGGCCTGCCGTCGCAGTGCGAACGATTGGGAGACGCCGAAATGAAACGCCAATTACGCGTTTACAGCTTTGTGATCTTGGCTTCAGTCACGCTTTCCGCGGCCGCGGCGCTTGCGGGAAACTGCGAAGATCTCGCCTGGTCGAAGGATCGCCTCTCCATGTTTGATGCCGCCGTTGCTTCGGGCCCGGAAGCCGCCAAAAAGCCGGCTCTCGTGAAGCAAGCGTCGGAGATCGACGCTGCCATTGCAAGTCTGGAGCAGGACATTGCCTCCCGCAAAGGTGATGCCGCCGCGAAGGGCGAAGCGGTGCTGAAGGACCTTCGCGCTGGTCGAGGTGCTTACCGTGCCAAGCTTACCCAACCGGTCACTCAGGTGATGTCGGCCGCAACTGCGGACGCTGGCCATGCAGCCGACGAGACCGCGACTGCATTGTGGGACAAAGTGGATGCGTATCTCGATGCGGTCGGCGCGGATCTTTCGTCCCGTCAGGCCGCCGCGCTGTCCAGGTTCGTTGGCAATTGATCAGCGTATCGCCTCCAAAGGCTCGCTGCGCACCGATGCGGCGCGTCGCATGCGCGACCTCTCGATCAATGGAAAAATACGCGTTTCACAAAACAAACGAGCTGGATGCATCGGTTGACCTACATCAAAGCGGTCGGCGTCTTTTCGAACTCAGATATCTAACAAGCGAAAATCATTCTTGAAGATATTGCGGAAGGAGACGTTCAAATGTCGGATCATGATCGATCGGCTCGCGGCTTTGCAGAGCGCGTACCGTCGTCAACGCGTCGTAGCCTGCTGAAAGGTTTCGCTGCTGCTGGAGCAGCGGTTTCACTGAGCAGCAAGCTTGCGTGGGCTGATGGCGAAATCGGGTACTGGGCAAAAGACCTGCCCAATGAAAAACTGATCGAGATGTATTCGACGATCCTGCGTATCAGGTGGTTCGAGCGCACTCTGGCCGACAAGCAGCTCAGCGACCGCAGCTTCCGCAACCTCATCCATCTTTATGCTGGCCAGGAAGCCGTCGCAACTGGCGTCTGCGCTGCACTCAACAACAAAGGTCCGTTCAGTGAAATCGACGTGATCTACGGCACGCACCGCCCGACCGGACATGCGATTGCCAAAGGCGTCGACATGAAGAAGCTGGCGGCCGAATATAATTTCAAGGCGACCGGCCTTAACCGCGGTTATGCGGGTGAGATGCATCTGGCCGACAAGTCGGTCGGGTACATGGGCGCCGACGGCATCGTCGGCCCGTCAGCGGTGATTGCCGCCGGCTCAGCGTTCGCATTCCGCGCCAGAGGCAGCAAGCAGGTCGCTGTCGCCTTCGGCGGCGACGGTACCTACGCTACTCCAGCATTCCACAGTTCGCTGAACAACGCATCGCTGCTCAAGCTGCCCTTCATCTACGTGGTCGAGAACAATCTCTACCATCAGTTCGCGCATTACTCCTACTCCTGCCCGATGAAGGACATCGCGACGGCCGCGAACACCTACCGAATTCCGGGCGTTGTCGTAGACGGTCAGGATGTGACGCAGGTCTACAACAAGATGAAAGAGGCCGTCGAGCGAGCTCGGGCCGGCGAAGGGCCGACCCTGATCGAAGCGAAGACCTATCGCTACTACGCCCATTGGGGCGCGCCCGGCGCCGAAGTCGGCAAGCTCGGCTCGTTCGGTTATGACCCACAGGCAATTACCTCATGGCGTCCGGAACGCGAACTGCGCGATTGGCTGCAGCGCGACCCGGTCGACATCTGTCGCAACATGCTGATCTCGTGGGGGGTGATCGATCAGGCCAAGGCCAATGCGATCGAAGCCGCCATGAAGCAGGAGGTCAAGGAAGCTTTCGAGTGGGAGGCTCAACAACCGCTGTGCAAGCCCGAAGACGCCGTAAAGAACGTATTCGTCCAGGGCAGCGTTCCTGCACGTCAGTTTGGCTAGGCGCAGGACCGATCGCAACAACTCTCAAGGATCAGGAAAACGACCATGGCAAGCAAGAGCTTTATGTACGCGGCGTACGAGGCGGTGCAGTACGAAATGCGCAAGCACAAAGACATGTGCTGGCTGTTCGAACTTACGCCGGCGGTCGCATCCACCCCCGGACTGCCGGTCATCAATCTGGAAAAGGAATTTGGTCGTACACGCGTCACCAACACCGGCATTGACGAGATGTGGATGGCTGGCGCGGCGCTTGGCGCAAGTTTGGTCGGCACCCCGGCCATCACCTACATCCCGTACCAGGGCAGTCAGATCTGCTTCGAGATGATCCAGAATCACGCCGGCAAGCTGCATCACATGAGCGGCGGCGACGCCACCATGCCGGCCGTTTTCATCATCGAGTTATCGGGACAAAGCCCCGGCTTCGCCGGTCAGCACTCGGACTACGAGGCCGACAGCTATTACGCGCATATTCCCGGCGTCAAAGTGGTTATGCCATCCAGGCCCTATGACGCCAAGGGAATGATGGCGTCGGCGATCCAATCGCCGGATCCGGTCGTTTTCCTCTATGCGGCGGGGTTGCGGCAATTGAGCGAAGAAGTTCCCGACGAGCAGTATACCGTTCCGCTCGACAAGGCGGCCGTGCGCACCACTGGCAGCGATCTCACCATTGTCAGCTCCGGCGCCGGCATGCCTGCAGTGCTTGAGGCGGCCGAGCAGTTGCAGAAGGCCGGAATGAAGGTCGAAGCGATCGACCTGCGGTCGTTCAAGCCCATGGATACCGAAACCCTGGTCAAGTCGGTGCAGAAGACCAAGCGCCTGCTGACCTTCGATCAGTCGTACTACACCCTCTGCCCAGGCGCCGAGGTCATTGCCCGCGTCGCCGAGAACGTGGACGGCGCGCGGTTCAAGCGTATCGCCTTTCCCGACGCCCCGCCGCCCGCATCACCTGAGATGTTCAGCTGGATGCGTCCCAATGCCAGCCACATCGTGGGGGCTGCCCGGAAACTGGTGAGCTGATCTCGGCACCCACGAGCAAATCCGTTGGCAGAACAGAACCATCGGCAAGCTCTTAGAAAAAAAGGAATCCGAAAAATGGACGACGCCGCTCAAACTCTATCGGCCCCTTGCCCGGAGTGCCAAAGCACCGACACTCGCCATGCCCACGTCCGTACGGCATTCTGGCATGATGACCGGCTGGTCGTGATCGAAGATGTGCCCGCGCTGGTCTGCTACGCCTGCGGCGAGCAGTTTTATGACGATGCCACGGTCCGGTTGATCGACCGGATGCGTCAGAACGGCTTTCCGCCTGAGCAAGCCATCCGCGAATTGCGGGTGCCGGTGTTCTCCTGTAGGGCCGTCGCATCGCCGCAAATGCTGCCTGACGAAATCATGTTGTCAAAGTTGTTTGCATAGGCCGCCACAAAGCGGGCAGGGGAAAGGCATCAACATGCGTTTCAATTTATCAATGGCTGTCGGTGCGTTCGCTGCGATATTCAGCGGTTCGACAATTCGGCCGCTCGCCGCCCAGACCGCCGAACAGCTGGCTTTCATTCCCTCCGGCGGCCGGACGCTCCTGACCGACGTCGTAGCCAGCAAGCCGCCGGCGGGGGAGATCAAGTCCTTGCTGACGGCGAAGCATTCGCGGGATGAATGGTCGAGCTATCTGGCTGCGCACAGCAAGACCGTTTCCGCGATCCAGAAGCTGGGTGAGAAGGAGCGGCTTACGCTTGCCGACTATCTTTCCTGGCACATGCCGCTCCCTCCCAATCAGGTCCCGGCAAATCCGGTCAGCACCGATTGGACGCGCAATCTGCCAAAGGACGGGCGCGACTTGTCACTCAACAATTGTCAGGGCTGCCACATCATCACGGTGGTAGTGACCCAACAGCGTAGCCATACGGCATGGATGGGGACGCTAAGCACGCCCAGCCATGCCCCCATCAAGATGACCGCTGACGAACGGGAAGAACTCGCGAGCTATCTCGAGCAGAATGCAGGAATCCCGATCGAGCAAGTCCCGGAAGAGCTGCGCGCGTCCGGTGCGACCTATTGATATCGGTTAGTAAACGGAGATCTCCGGCGAGGTAAATGATAGCCCATGCTGTTCACCTCGCTCCAATTTTTCGCTTTCCTTCCACTCGTACTGCTGATCTTTGCGGCATGTCCGGTACGACAACGCTGGATCATATTGCTGCTGGCGAGTTGCGTTTTCTACGGCCTTGCCCAGCCCACCAACCTGATCTATCTCGGCGCTGTAACCGCGGTCGTTTATGCAAGCGGACACGCCATCGCGCGGGCAGAGTCAGAGGCATGGCGCAGGCTGGTGCTCGGCGCGGGACTTGCCCTTGTCCTCGGCTCACTCTTCGCCCTTAAATTTTATGATTTTATCGCCGGCGAGCTATCTCGCGTCGTCGGTCAATTGCTTGGCACAGAGCCATTGGCGATTCCGCGCATCGGGGTACCGACCCCAGTCGGCTATTCATTCTACGCCTTTTCCGCCGCCAGCTACCTCATCGATGTCTACATGGCGAAGCTGCCGAAGGTCGGCGGTGCGGCCGATGTCGCGCTTTACGTCGCGTGGTTTCCGAAAATCCTGGCCGGCCCGATCGAGCGAGCCACCACCTTTCTACCCCAGCTCTGGCAGGGGTTGCGCACCAATCCCGAGCGGCTGGTCCTTGGGCTTCAACTCATCGTCTGGGGTCTGTTCAAGAAGGTCGTCATTGCCGAGAACCTGGCGCCACTGGTCGATCGCAATTTCAAGATTGCCGCCTTCGCTTCGCCGATGGAACTGTTGATCAGCGTCTATTTCTTTGCCTTCCAGATCTATTGCGACTTTTCCGGCTACACCGATATCGCCATCGGCATTTCCGCGATGTTCGGTATCCAGTTGATGGAAAATTTCCGTCGTCCATACCTGGCACGCAGCACGAGCGAATTCTGGGGCGATCGCTGGCACATCTCGCTCGCACACTGGTTCCGCGACTATCTTTATATCCCGCTCGGCGGCGGCCGCAGGGGCGCGGTTCGGCGCTATCTCAACGTCATGGTTGTATTCCTCGTCAGCGGCCTCTGGCATGCCGGGCTGGGTTATGGCGTCGGCTGGACATTCCTGATCTGGGGCGCGCTGAACGGCTTCTACAATTGGGTTGGACTCGCGACCCGTGGGCCTTGGCAGCGTCTTGGCGCGCGTATGCCGCGGCTCGCCGCGAGTACGACACTCTGGGTGCTACGCGCGCTCCTGACCTTTCACCTCGTCGCTATCGCCTGGGTCTTCTTCCGCGCCAAGTCGATCGGCGACGCGGTGACAATCTTGAAGAAAATCGCGACGCGATTGCCAGAATTGCCAGGCCTCATTCCCAGCTACCCGTTCACGTCGGAACATTACCTCGGCTTCGGGCTGATCTTGTTCCTGCTTGTCGTCGAAATCGCCGATGAGGGGCGTTCGATCCTGCAGCGTTTGCAGTTGTCGCCTGTATGGCTGCGCTGGGGCGCAAGTTATGCCGTGATCTTCGCGCTGCTCGTGCTGGGGCGCTGGGGCACGAATGAATTCATCTACATGCAGTTTTGACGGCGAGCACCCCATGCGACTTCAGGCAAAATCGGCTACTCTCTTCATCGCCATAGGGCTCGCACTTTACGCTGCGCTGTTCTATGCGGCCGACCGGCTCGTCTATCGGACCGGAAAGAGCAATCCGCTCTACAAGATCGCGGTCGCCGAGCCGACGCACTTCGATTGGGTGATCCTCGACGCCTCGCATGCGATGCCGCTCGATTTCGCCGATTTCAATGGGTTCATGGAGAAGGAGACCGGACTGCACATCGTCAACCTGGCATCACCGGGCTCAGGCCCGCTCTACAATCGTTTCGTCTTCGAGCAGTTCCTGACGAAGCACCGCACACGCAATCTGCTTTATATCGTCGATTCCTTCGCCTTCTATCATGTCACCTGGAACGAGGAACGCTTCACCGACGCCAAGCTGCTTGGGCGTACGCCCTTCGACGCCGCGATCGCCAGCCGCCTGCTTTCGTACTGCCTGAACGAGGGCGTCGATTTCCGCGCGTTGCTCGACTATGTGACCGGGTTTTCCAAGATCAACAATCGCGCTCGGTTCGAGCGGGATATTTGGGAGGGAGAGAAGCAATTCGGCCGGGTCTTCCGGCCGTCTCCGGCAATGACCAAAAGCAGGATCTCCTACCTTTATCCGAAGCTTCCAACGCCGGCCGGTCTCGCGCGTTATCTAGAGGTGTTCGATGGTCTTGTTGCGCTGGCGCAGCAGCAAGGCGTCCATGTCCTCGTCATCAAAGTGCCTGTGCCGCCTGATTTCCGCGGCCAGATTCCGAACGAGTCCGAATTCGATGCGGCGCTCAGTGGCCTGCTCGCCAGGCGGCAGATCGCATTCCTCGATCTCTCGGCCGAATTGCCCGAGCCGCGCTTCTACTTCGATACCGACCATCTCAACCGGGCCGGCGTCACAGAGCTCTTTGAAAAACACCTCAAAACAATCCTTCTCGCGACATCAGTGCGGCAATAGCCCGTTCAACGATCAGAACACATATCCGGCTATTCATATCGTAGTGCTTCGATCGGATTCAGGTGAGAGGCCTTTCGCGCTGGATAGTAACCGAAGAAGATGCCGACAGCGGCGGAGAAGAGGAAGCCGCCCAGCACGGCCGAGGCAGACAAAGGTGCAGGCCAGCCAGTGAGCACAGGCAGGCTGAGCGAGAAAATGACGCCAACGAGAATTCCCGCGATGCCACCGCTCACGCTCAGGAACACGGCTTCAGCAAGGAATTGCAACAGCACGTGAATGCGGCGGGCGCCGATCGCCATTCGCAGGCCGATCTCGCGCGTTCGCTCTGTCACGGATACCAGGAGTATGTTCATAATGCCGATCCCGCCGACAAGCAGCGAAATGGACGCAACGGTCGCAAGCAAGATCGACATGGTGCGGCTACTGTCCGCGGCTGTTTCGGCGATCTGGCTCAGATTTCTCACCGCGAAATCACGTGGCTGACCCGGCCGGACATTGTGGCGCCGGATAAGGATGCGGTTTACCTGGGATATTGCTTCTTGCACGTCGCGCAGATCCGGCGCCTGGACGTAAATCTGGTTGACGAACCCGGTCAGACGCGGCTGCAGATTGTAGGGATTGGGATTGGGCGGGTAGGGCCAGTTGAGCGGCGTCTGATTTTGCGAGGGTGCCGCGACCCCCAGAATCTTCCGCTCGGCAGTGGTAAACGGCACCATGATAACGTCGTCCTGGTCCTGGCCATAAGCTGTTTGCCCCTTTGACGCAAGCAACCCGACGATACGAATTGGCACGCTGCGAACCTGAATGGTCGCGCCGACAGGGCTTTGCTCGTCCGGAAACAATTGACGGAATGCCGATTGCCCGATGACGGCAACCAGCGCCGTTGCGCGCACGTCGTCGCTCGTGATGCCGCGGCCGTCCGCGATCCGCCAGTTCGTGATCGGCGGATAGTTGGAGCTGACCCCCTGGATGACGGTCGTCCAGTTGCGGCTCATGTATTGAATCTGCCCAGTTTGCCTGATCAAGAAGCTGACACTACCAACCGCGGTCGCTTCGCGGCGAATCGCTCTCACGTCTGCCGTGGTCAATGTCGACGCGCTACCGAACCCGGCGCGCGCGCCTCCCAGGCTGCTCGCTCCGGGGACGACGACGAACAGATTTGTGCCAAGGCTTTCGATCTGCTTGCGAACGGCGTCGTTGGCCCCCTGGCCTATCGCCACCATGACGATGAGGGCAGCCACCCCTATGAATACGCCGAGCATCGTGAGCAGAGATCGTGTGACGTTGCGGGCCAGCGCCTGAAGGGCCGCGGCGGAAACCATCCGGGCAAATCCCCAGGCCGAATGAAGCGATAGTCGGGGTGGGGAAGAACGCAAATCTTGAAGAGGAGGCGGCGTTTCGGTTTTAGCGATTCCGGCCGCGCGACGCTCGTCGGAAATGATACTCCCATCTCTCATCGTCACCGTTCGATCGGCATATTCTGCAATATCGGGCTCATGGGTGACCATGACGATGGTAACGCCGCGCTCACGATTGAGCGCTTTCAGCGTATCCATGATCTCGTAAGAGGTGCGGGTATCGAGATTTCCGGTCGGCTCGTCGGCGAGGATCAGGCCGGGATCGTTGATCAAGGCGCGCGCAATTGCGACGCGCTGTTGCTGTCCACCGGAAAGCTGGCCCGGCGTGTTCTTTTCGCGGTTGCCCAGGTTGAGCAGCTGCAACGCCTTGCGGGCAAGGCGATATCGCTCGTTGCCGCTTGCGGGCGCGATCTCGGAATAGAACAAGGGAAGTGCGACGTTCTCGATCGCGGCGGTACGGCTAAGCAGGTTGAAGCTCTGGAACACAAAGCCGATCCGCTGGCTGCGAATACGAGCCAGCGCGGGTTCGGGAAGGCGCGCGACGTCGATACCTTCAAACAGGTATCTCCCGCCGGTCGGCTGGTCCAGGCAGCCGAGGATCGACATCAGGGTCGATTTACCCGATCCTGATGAACCCATAATCGCGACGAATTCGCCGTGCTCAACTGTAAGACTGACCTCTTTCAACGCGGTCACATCGACATCGCCGGCGTGATAGATCCGCGTCAGGTCGACTGCTTGGATGACCGGAGGTGGCATCTATTGGCTCCGGTTCAGGAGCGCGGCGAGGCCGCCGGCGTTGTCGCACTGGTGCGTTCGCCGATTGCCACCTGGTCGCCCGCTTTCAGACCATCGCTTCTGATTTCGACAAAGTCGTCATCGCTTAGTCCCGTCTCGACATCGACAGCCTCCAGCCTGGAATTCTCGAGTATCCAGATCCGAGGATGGTCGGATCCAGACCTCGTCGTGCCTTTGGGGGTGTAACGTAGCGCCTGGCTCGGCACGCGCAGAACGTTATCGTGCTGATCGATAATGATACGAGCCGCCGCTGTCATGCCCGGTTTGAGCGCCAGATCAACGTTGCCGACACTGACCACCACGTCATACGTGACGACATTCTGTACGGTCTGCGGAGACTGACGGATCTGAGTGACCGTCCCCTCGAAAATTCGGTTCGGAAATGCATCGACCGAAAACAGGACCTTGTCGTCCAGTTTGACGCCGCCAATGTCGCCTTCGCTGACATTGGTATCGACCTGCATCTTGGTGAGGTCGCTGGCGATCAGAAAGAGCGTTGGGGTCTGAAAGCTCGCTGCAACGGTCTGGCCGATCGTGATGTTGCGCGACACCACCGTTCCGTCAACCGGCGAGATGATATCGGTATAGTCCAGATTCACCTGCGCTGCGTCGAGCTCAGCCTGGCGTTGCTCGATGCTTGCTTGATCGAAGGAAACTTGCGCCTGGGCCTGTTCGAAATTGCTCCTGGCGTTGTCGGCGACATCCTGGCTGACGGCATTGCTCTTGGCCAGCATTGCGTTGCGGTCATAATTTGACTTCGCGTAGGAAAGCGCGGCTTGATCCTTTTGCAGTTGCGCCTTGCCGACAGCGAGATTGGCCTTGGCTTGATCAACCGCGGTTTGGTACGGGCGTGGATCGATCTTGGCGCATACTTGTCCAGTCTTAACCTGGGTGTTGTAGTCGCAATACATGTCCTTGATGACGCCGGACACGTAGCTGCCCACGATAATCGTCAGCTCCGGATTGACGGTCCCGGTGGTCGACACGATACGTGTCACCGAGCCCGACGTCACCGCAGAGGTGACATAGCTGTTCGTGGGGGCCGCATGCGAGAGCTTCCAAACGACCGCCGAAAGCAAACCGAGTGCGATCAGCACGCCGACGGCGACGTAGAGCGTCTGCGGCCGTCGGCGCCCAGCGAAGGCTCGGGCCGGCGCCTGCCGTTCAGATGATCCGGGAGAGGGGGAGGCGAGCTCGGTCATGGGTATCCGGCAATGAGAGCACGGACATCCCCTCTAGCGGAGCAACCGGCATATGCAATTGACGTAACTCAATTCCGGCGGCAGCCGGCGAACTATCATTTGTTTACGGCTGTCAGCCGAAAAACAGGAAGAGGCGTCACTGTGAGAGCAACACAAAGAATGATCCGGCTGGCGCTGCTCGCGAGCCTGTCGATTCCGTTTACCCTGACAAGTTTCCGGTCGGCTCAGCCTGCGCAGCCGCCCGAAGACTATGCCCCGCATCTCGGCGACATCATGAACACGATCCAGACGCGACACGTTAAACTATGGTACGCAGGCAAGGCGACCAATTGGGACCTCGCCGGTTTCGAATTGCGGCAGCTCACGGAGAGCTTGTTGCAGGCTGCCATCCTTTATGCCGGCATCCCCGTCAGCAACGTGACAACCATGGCGAGGCCTCTGCGTTCAGTCGAAGAGGCAATCGGAAGAAAGGATGCCAAAGGCTTTTCGAAGGCATTTACCGAACTCACTGGAGACTGCAATAGGTGCCACACATCTATGGCTCGCGCCTTCATCGTCATTCGTACGCCGACCGAGCAGCAACCTCTGGGCGACCAGACATTCGCACCTAACGGAAAACCCTGAGCGTCGGCAGCTAACGGGACTAAACGCATCGACCGTTGCCGGCGCTCCCGTGATTTAGAGGGAGGTTCAAATCGAGGAGCGGATTTTCTTTCTAAATATAATAGCGTGGTCGGCAAAGCTCGCCACGCAGGAATGGGTCTTGGCAAAGTTGCGCAGGCGTCCCAGTGCCACGTCATTCAAGCCAAACAGGCGCTCGTAGTCGCTGCGCGTGATCTGGTGCAGCGTCCCCTCCGGCATGTCGTCAAGCTTTCGATCGAGGTCGGGAAGCGTAAGAACTTGAGGCCGCATTTGATGCCCTCCAAGCTGCTATTTTAGAGCTCGATCGGCCGGCAACGTTGATCTAACTCAAGGTGAAAGTGGCCACGATAAACCCGCCTTTGCTGCCGTTTCGCGATGTCATCCTGACAGGTTTTGTTTGATTTTCGTCAACTGCCCGGCGGTCCAGGCTTGGTATGAAACGAAATGATCCGACGTCAGACATCGTGGCAAACCCGTTCGGCTATAAGCAGGGCGGCTCATATTTTCGAACGGACCGGCTTGGCGCTTACGGGCGCGTCGTGTGCGCTGTTCGTCGCTGCATATGTCGGGCGTTCGGAAGTTGTTTTGATTGCATCGACCACGACGGTGCTTACCATGGTCATCTACGGTGCGGCCGGATTCTATCTCGGGATCGATTTGCCGCACGCGCCGCCCGATCATCGAATGCACCTTCCCTTGCGCTACGGCTGGGGTACGCAAGCCGATGCCGTGGAGCTGTTGAGCGCGGCCGGTACATTTCTGGCGGCAGTCGCCGCCATCGTCTCGGTTTCAAACATAATCCTGGACGAACCCGCCGGCGCCGACGCCGTTCTGATCTGGTTGAGCTGGGTGGCCGGCGCCACGATGCAGATCGCGGCTGGTGCCGTTGCGCGACGCAAGGTGAACGAAGCCGAAAAGCTTTAGCACTCCCTCGACGGCCGCCGCAGGTGATTGGCCCTTGATGACCGGCAAAGGACCTCGCTATGGCAGGGGTGTGCAGAAGACAATCCGACGAGGCATGTCAAACGCTGGTGTGATTTTTCGCGTGCCACTTCGGTCCTGGCCCGCGCATATAATGCCGCTCGGGGCGATAGGGATCACAGACGTTCGTCGCCAGGCTACGCCAGCCCGACGTGATCGCATTCAGAAGAAATACGATAGCTGCCGCTTTCTCGATTAGCATGACACCCTCCTTAATTCGGCTTGCCAATAAAGGATGCGAAAGGCAGCACAAAAATCTCTTCGCCCGCGTCATCGCTAACGTGCAGGATCCAGCCGCGCCAATCTTCCAGACTGGGCGAGGCGATAAGCGACTGCACCACATTGGCTGCTTGCTCGCGTGCCTCGACCAAATCGGCAACGGTGGTGCCGCATTGGTCAATCAACACCCCTTGCTTATGGGAGCAGTGGAAATAGACCTGGGCCATCTTTCGTCTCCTCCGATAACGGTGCAGACACATTGATAACCGTTGGCGTATTGGCCGGAAATTCGGGTTGTTGCCCTAAGGGAAAGTACGGACGGCTGCTCAGGAACTGACTTTTGCGATAACAGGAGGACGAACCAGGCGCATGACCGGTTCTTTGGAGCGATATCGATCGGGGGAGCCTAAAGACTAAGATGACGTCATCGTTACGGTCGATCGGAAGCGCAGAAGCGATAATGCAAAAAACAGCGCACCGATACCGGCGACGGCGAAAAATTGCGGCCAAACCACATCGAGGCCCGCACCTCGATACAGGATCGCCTGGGCGAACGAGACAAAATGTGTCGAGGGCGAAGCCTGCATGGCCGTCGCGAGCCAGGGCGGCATGCTTTCGAGCGGCGTCGCATTCCCTGACAGCACATTCATCGGGACGCCGACCAGCATATAGAGGAGGCCAAGCTGCGGCATTGATCGCGCCACCGTCCCCAGAAACAGTCCGACCGAGGTAGCGAAGAACAGATAGAGAATTGCGCCGAACAGGAAGAGCGGGATCGAGCCGGCGATCGGAACACCCAGAAGGAGACGCACAACAAAATAAAGCGAGAGACTAATTGCAAGCGCGATGACAAAGCCATTGGCCCAGATTTTCGACATCGCGATCTCGAACGGACTTAAGGGCATTACCATCAGGTGATCCATCGTTCCATGTTCGCGTTCTCGAACGAGAGCGGCACCGGCCAGGATAATCGCAAGAAGCGTGGTGCTGGAGATGATGGCCATCACGCTGGTGAACCAGGCAGTTGCAACATTTGGATTGAACGCAATCCGGATGGCGAGATTTGCAGGCGATAGCGGAACAGACTCCGCATGCGACAGGAACTGGGAAATTTCGGTGCCGATGATCTGCTCCGCATAGCCTGAGCCGAGCCCTGCCTGCACCATGGCCGTCGCGTCGACGTTGACCTGGATTTCAGGCCGATGACCGGCAAGCACGTCGCGCTGAAAATTCGGCGGAATATCCACGACGAACGTGTAGTTGCCCATGTTCATCAGATGCTCGATATCGGCTTGGTCGAGCGCGACGGGCGGTTTGAAGTAGGGCATCAGAAACGCATGACCTATACGTCTCGACAGTTCGGAGTGATCCTCATCGACAATGCCGATCGACGCGTGATGCAGCTCCTGGGAGTTGCTTTGTGCCTGGCTAACGACAGCAAGCGAGAATGAATAGATCACTAGACCCAGCAGCACCCAGTCGCTCAATAGACTGCGCAGTTCCTTGGTGCCGAGCCAGAAGATGTTGCTGAGTGTGCGCATCGGACTCTAGCGCTCCTGCTTGCGAAGCAACAGCATGCTGATCATCGTCAGCACAGGAATGAATACCGTCAGCATCAGTATACTGGAGCCGAGATCTTCAAGTCCAAGGCCCTTTGTGAAGGTGCCCACGGCGATCGGGCGGTAGTAGCTCATCGGAAAACAGAGCCCGATGATCTGGGCCATGCCCGACAGTGACGATACGGGCGTCATCATGCCGGAGAATTGCTGGGCAGGCAGAATCGTGAGAATGGCAGTCCCGAACAGCGCGGCGATTTGCGACTTGCAGAATGTCGATATCAGCATGCCGTAACCTGTTGTCGTAAAGACGTAGATGGCGGTGCCGATGAGAAGTGCGAGAAAGCTGCCTCTCAGAGGAACGTTAAAGAGAAAGATCGCCATGGCAAACATGACAACAAAATTGATCATGGCGACGGCAACGTAGGGAAACTGCTTGCCCAGCAGGAATTCGAGCCGCGTCACCGGCGTCACGTAGAGGTTCGTGATCGATCCCAGTTCCTTTTCACGGACAACGGCAAGCGCCATCAGGATGGCTGGGAACAAGGCAAGCATCATCGCCACCGTCGACGGCACCATGGCAAAGACGCTGTCAAAGTCCTGATTGTACTTGAATCTGACTTCGATATTGGCAGCCGGCGCGGAAGCCTGTTGCGTGGTTTTGATCGCAGGGTCGCTCAGATAGAGCTGATGCATAGCTTGCAAGTAGCCGCGTATCGTCTCCGCGCGGAACGGCATTGCGCCATCGACCCAGGCCGACACCCAAACCGGCCGCCCTTTCTTGAGATCCATGCCGAAATTCGGCGGGATTTCGATGCTGGCATCGATATCGGCGTTCTTGAGACGACGATCGACGTCCACATAGTCAATGAGGGGCGGTTTCTCGACGAAATAACGCGACCCTCTCAGCTCTTCAAGATATGCCCGGCTTTCCGGGCTCTGGTCGCGGTCGAGAACGGCGAAGGTCAGGTTGTTGACGTCCGTCGAGATCCCGAAGCCGAAGACGATCATCAGAAGCGCCGTGCCGAACAGCGCGAACGTCAGTCGAATCGGATCGCGCAGCAGTTCGAGAGTTTCCCGAATCGTATAGGCGAACAGTCTCTGGAGGCTGAATGACGCGCCGCGCGACTGGTTCTTTGTGGGGCCAGCTGCCGGCTTGGCCGGTGAATGCCGTTCAAGCGTGAGCGTGGGAGCCGTGGTCGGCGCTTCCTGCTCGAGAAAGCTGATGAATGCATCTTCCAGATTAACCGAACCGCGGGCTTCGATCAGTTCCGCTGGAGTCCCCGTCGCAAGCACACGTCCCTCATGCATGAGGGAGAGCCGGTCGCAGCGAGCTGCCTCGTTCATGAAATGCGTAGAGACGAAGATCGTGATGCCCTGATTGCGCGACAGGTCGAGTAGCAGCGCCCAGAACTGGTCACGCGCCAGAGGATCGACGCCGGAGGTCGGTTCATCGAGGATCAACAGCTCCGGTTTGTGAACGATGGCTACGGCAAGCGACAGTCGCTGCCGGATACCCAGGGGAAGCTCGGAGGCGAGCTGGTCCATATTGTCGGCCAGGCCGCATTTCGCAACGAGATCGGCAATCCGCTTATTGGCGAAGGCGCGAGGCAATTGAAAGAGACGGGCGTGCAACGAAAGGTTCTCGCGGACTGTCAGCTCGCCGTAGAGAGAGAAAGACTGCGACATGTATCCGACGCGGCGCCGCGCCGCGAGATCACTGGCCTGCATCGCTTGGCCGAATATCAGCGCCTCGCCGTCCGAAGGTGGCAGCAGTCCCGTGAGCATCTTCATTGTCGTGGTCTTGCCGGATCCGTTCGAGCCGACAAAACCGAAGATCTCTCCGCGGCGTATAGAAAAGCCCACCCGGTTGACTGCGGTAAAGTCACCGAACCGGCAGGTGAGCTGTCTGGCAACGATGACGGGCTCGTCGGCCACATCTGTTGGTAATTTCATCGCCATTAGGTTGGCGACGCCGTTCCGGTGTGGGAGGAGGGCGACGAAGGCTTCTTCGATCGACTGCGTTCTGGTTCTGGCTTTCAGGTCCGACGGTGACCCGGTCGCGAGGAGTTTTCCGTCATTCATGCCGATTAGCCAGTCGAATCGTTCGGCTTCTTCCATATAGGCGGTCGCAACGATTACACTCATTCCCGGCCTGCGACCGCGCAACCGATCGATGAGGTCCCAGAACTGCCGCCGGGACAAGGGATCGACGCCGGTCGTGGGTTCGTCGAGGATCAGCAGATCAGGGTCGTGAATGAGCGAACAGCAGAGCCCGAGCTTCTGTCGCATTCCGCCGGAGAGTTTTTTTGCCGGCCGATCGGCGAACGGCGCAAGCCCCGTGCTTTCGAGAAGTTCCCGAATTCGCCAGGCGCGCTCCTCGCGGCGCTGCGCGAACAGCCTGGAAAAAAACTCGATATTCTCTCTGACGCTCAGATCGGGATAAAGATTCTTGCCGAGTCCTTGCGGCATGTAGGCGATGCGCGGGCAGATCGCGGCGCGCGCCGTGGCGCTTGAGATATCCACGCCCAGAACCTGCACGTTGCCTTGCTGGATCTGGCGCGCGCCAGCCAGGATCGCGAGCAGCGATGATTTGCCCACACCATCGGGGCCGATCAGCCCGATCAGCTTGCCTGCCGGCAGGGAAATCGAGATCTGATCGAGTGCCGTCACCGAGCCGTAAAGATGAGATAGATCCGTGACAACGGCGACCGCATCGTCGCCGACAGTCATGGCTTGGCCTGCAAGGTACCAGGCCATTCGGTTGTCGGGTCCCAGTGAACATAGCCGACGCCGGGGAGTCCGCTTCTCACAGCATCCGCATGCGCGATCAGGCGGTCCTGATCAATGCGCAGCCGGATGCGGAACATCAGCTTGTCGCGCTCGCTCTGGGTTTCTACGGTCTTCGGCGTGAACTGCGCCTGGCTTGCGACGAAAGAGACTTTTGCCGGAATTGGATGATCGGGATAGGCGTCGAGAACGATCCGCGCATCCGTGCCAATCTTGACTTTGCCCGCTTCCAGCGTCGGCAGATAGACGTCCATATAGACGTAGGACAGGTCCAGCATGGTGAAGACCTTGCCGCCCGCCGGCAGGACTTCACCGATATTGGCCAGCCGATATTGGATCCGCCCCCCCTTGGGCGCCACCAGCGTGTTGTCGGCGATCTGGACTCTGTAAAAGCCGGCGTCGTGTTCGGCAGCCTGCAATGCATGCCGGAAAATCGAGACCCTGGCATTTGCCGCATTGAGACCCGCAACCGCAGCGTCAAGCCCCTGCTTACGCTGATCGGCAACTTCCTGCGTTGTCCAGCCGTTCTTCAGCAGAGTCCGGGTGCGATCCATCTCCTGCTCGGCCAGTTTCCTCTGTGTCTCCTGTTGGACAAGATTAGCCTCGGCTTCATCAACGGCGCGCTGCGCCTGTCTGATCTGCGCTTCCGACTTTGAAAGAGACTGCTGGAGATCACCGGTATCCATTCGCGCCAGGACCTGGCCGGGTGCAACCCGATCGCCAATGTCGACCAAAAGCTCGGCCACGCGGCCGGCGAATTTCGTGTCGATATCGATCTCGTCGGCTTCGATCCGGCCGTTACCCATGCTGATCCCAACGGGAAGAGGAGGATGCGTCTGCTTCCAGACGTAGTATCCAGCGCCGCCGATGCCACCCGACAGAAGAAGGAGTCCGATCCATATCCACAGGGCTCTGCGTCTGCGTGGAGCTTTCTGAACGGCCGGGAGGTGCGGGGTGTCGAGCGGCACCAGCGATGGTGACGACGCCTCCGTCGATGTCTTCCGTGCGAGCTCTTCAGAAATTTGCATTTTCATGGCCGTGATTTTGCGGACCCAAGCTTAATCTTTGCACGACCGGGTACTCCGCCGTTTGACCTGTCTCAAAAGCAGTTGACGTTGGCTCCTTTTCGGTAGCGCGGGGCGTTCTATTCTTCGGTGGTATGAGGCCAAATCCAATAAGGCACCACGAGGTGACCATCTGCGAGATAGCTGAGGTCTCGCTCAGCGCTTCCAGCGTATAGTGACGTCATCGACCGCCTTCCAGGTCGATTGCCATAAGGAGCCCTTTGAGCCTCACGGTTGGTTGGGTTGAAACCAGACGTAATCTGGTGAGCGCGCACGACTTAGTTTCCGTCGTTAGTGCGACATCAGTGTCGGGATCGTCATCGTTTGCAGCATCTCTCTCGCAATTACCACTTTCGCCAATGGGTCGGGTGTATTTGGACCGTCGCCCCCGACTTGGCGTTGACCCACCCGTGAACGTTACGCCGACACGGAAATACAAGCGCGTAGATGACATCGCCGTCAACGACGGCAACTTCCAAATCAACGCCATACGGCGCAGTCGTTATGGGCTGCCATTCCATAGAACAATCATCGAGTAGTTTTTGAATAGAAGCGTTGATGCTCATCAAAAAAACCTACCTGTCGGTAGTTCGGAGGGCGACTTGTTTTGCCGTGTCCAGCTATCGAATGCCGAACAGACCGACGAACCGCGAATACACCAGCGTCATTGACGCTTCTCCGCCCCGCGCGTGCCGCTTTCCAGTCAACGGCCTGTCGTGCAAGGTCTACGGCCCAAGCCTCGTCCATGGCTTGTCGGCCGTGAGACGGAAGAATTTCGTGCATTGAAGTTCTCCATCGGAATGCGTTTGGTGCAATCAACCGTCATCCGCTACCAAAGGTTTCCGGTTCTCGAAATTTCGGGCGTTTGCTTAAGGGATTATCCGAAGGGCATTACCAAAAAAATGGCCGCCAAGGATGGGGCATCCTTGGCGGCCCGCGCGCGATCCGCTCGGTACGTGCGCCGACAATCCAAGCCGCGCCGGTGAGCTCTTTCTCCAGTGAGCGACGGATGCGACTCGCCGGCGCCCACGGACCTTGGCCGGCGATAGCTTGTCCAATGCCTTCCGACGGGGATTGGTGCACAGTATAGATTGGCGTTCAGCGCCCCCACGATGCACCCGTCGAAGGACAAGCCGCCGCAATCCTGGCCCAGCCTTGCGGCGGCCGTTTTTAACTTATGTTAAAGTCGCGCGCGGTGTGTTACTCAGCCGTTCTGCTCCGTCCCAACAGCCGGGCGAATGACATGGCGGACTTCATTTTTCTGGCGAACATTGCGCATTACAAAGGGCTTTTGGCCGCCGAGACCGATGCCCCAAAGATTGCTGCGTTGCGCAAGTTGCTGGCAGAGGAAGAGGCCAAACTAGCCGAATGGCGCAAAAAGAAGTCGGGTCCCAAAGCATCCGAGTGATGCTGATGCAGCTATCTTCAGTCCACGACATGGACACGCCGATCGAGGCCTACAGCACTCTTGTGACGCGGTGAACCGGCCGTACGTTGATGCCGAGCATCTGGGCACGGATCCTGTTCCACAGGCGTGCCGCTATCGAACCGAGCGCGAACCAAATGATGCTGGAGATAGCCACAAGCGTTAGGGCCCGCGCCCACTGAAAAGGCTCGACCAGATCGATCGGCTTGATGAAATACATCCAGAAGAAGAAGTTCAGGATTGACTGCCCCCATCCCACTGCGACGGATAACGACCATATTAAGTGTAGGCCACCCATCATGCCTGCAGTCACGAGGCCCATCATGGTGGGACTCAGCTTTTCCAACTTGTGGCCCTTTCGGTTTCGAGATCAGCCATTAGACATCATGTGGCTGTGAATTCGAACGCGGCTTGATATGAGTCAAAAAGGTGGGCAGCAACGACACTGATCATTGTGCCTTATTTGAACGCCTTGACCACCGCGTTGAAATCGACCTGCAGCGACTTGTCATAATGCAGGAGGGGCGGGATCTCGCGATCGATCCCAAGCAGCTGGTAGACCGCCATCTGGGCGACGCGAACCGAATATTCGACTGTGAACACGACGTCGTCGGGGATCTCGACGAACTGGCTGACGAAGGCGAGGTTCTTTGACGATTTTGGCACCGGAAGCGGCCGGTCCATCTGCGCACGTGGCATGAACATGCTGGTGATGTAGGGCATGCGGCATGGAATGCAGATCGCCTGCGCGAATACCGAACGATCGAAGTTGAGGTGACCGCAAAGCTCGTTGAGAATGTCGGCGCCGGTACATTCCGCCATCGGCTTGGTGACAAAATCGCCGATCCGATCCGGGTGCAGCGCGTATCCCCAGAACACCCTGATGTCCGCGGGCTGGTTGACGAAATGCGGCTGGTGCGGAAGCACGACCGACATCAGCCAGCGGGAATCCCTGAAGGTGACGAGACCTCCGGTGCCGGCCGTGTTGCCGGTGAAGGCTTCCATCTGATCGAAGAAACGGGTGTCCTTCAGGGTCACGGTAAAGGACTCCCACCATGACTCGGGAATGCTGCCGTTGAAGGCGGCGGGATTGCCAAACTCAGGGCGGTCTTTGGCCAGTTTCTCCCAAAGGGCCCAGCCGCCGCTCTCCTGCTTCGTTAGTTGCGCGGGAGGGTGCGTCATTGAACCGAAGCTCGATGCATCGGTCATGGAGGCATTCTGGAAAAAAACCAGGTCGTCGGCGCCGACCGCCACGTCCCAGGTCTCGCTTGTGCCGGCCTTCTTGACCTTGATCGTCTGGACGACAAGTTTGCCGGTTTCGGAAACGAGATCGAAATCGGTGACGACGCAGCCTCTCTGAAAATGGACGCCCTTGTCCGCAAGCCAGGCCTGAAGCGGCCTGACCAGCGAGTCGAACTGGGTGAAGACAGTGCGCTTCACTCCGGCCAGCGTTTCAATGCGCGAAAATTCCTTGATGAACCTGTGCAGGTAGCGTCTGAACTCCACCGCGCTGTGCCATGGCTGAAAAGCAAAGGTCGTCGCCCACATATGCCAGAATGTCGTCGTGAAGAATTCCTCCGACAGCCAGTCGGTGATCCGGTCCGTGCCAAGATCCGCTTCGCTCGCCATCGTCAAGTGCAGCAGCTCCATCCGGTTGGACATCGAGAAGCCCATCGAGCTGACGTCGACGATGGCACGGTTCCTGTCCACGAGGCGCGCCCGCGAATGCGACTTGAACTCCTCGTTGAAGGCGACGGTCTCCTCGAACACGCTCTTGTTCGGATTGAACAGGGACGGTATCGATTTGAACAAGCCCCAGGTGCATTCAAAATTGTCGGTGGTCAGCATGCGGCCGCCGCGAAAGGTGTATCCATCATGGGGACCGCCGCCGGCATCGAGGCTTCCGCCCAGCACAGGCAAGGCTTCGTAAATCGTGATGTTGCCGCCAGGCATGCCGCCGTCGCGGATCATGAAAGCAGCCGCGGCGAGAGAGCCGATGCCGCCGCCTACGAGGTGTGCTTTTCTGTCCCTCACGGTCACGGCAATTTCCCTTCGAAAGACATTAGCGGCCGATCCGAGGTCGTCGACAACCATTACAGTTGGCACGCCGTGAAGCTCGATTGCGTTGATTTGAATCAACGACGAAGAAGACCATCGTACGCAAACTACCAACATGGGATCGCAGCAAGCAGACCGCGTCGACCTGATATCCCGCGAGGAAGCCGGGACGCTTCCCGGTCTGTTCACGGAACGCGTCGAGCGTAGCCCTGATGGGATCGCTTACTGCGAACATCGTAACGGACGTTGGGAAGAGCTGACGTGGCGAGAGATGGCGCAACGTGTCGCGGGCTTGCGAGGGGCGTTGGCGCGTAGTGGGCTAAGGCGCGGCGATCGTGCGGCGGTCTTGTTGCCGAATGGCACGGATTGGGTGACATTTGACCTTGCGGCTACGGCCAACGGCGTTATCACAGTGCCGCTATATTCCAATGACAGCGCTGAAAATACGGCTTTCGTCCTTGCGGATTCGGGGGCCCGGCTCTGCCTCCTCGACAGCGCAGCGCGGTGGAGTACGATTGCGCCGCTCGTCGATGCCAACAGCGCGCTTGAGCATGTCTGGGTTAGAGAAGGACTTGACCGGGTAACCGTCTTGCCGTCGGGCCATCGGGAGCTCTCAACGCTCCACGACGCCCTCGCACAAAGCGACCCGGACAGCAGTCCCTTGCGCTGTGCGCCACAGGATGTTGCAACGATTATCTACACGTCGGGAACGACGGGTCGCCCGAAAGGCGTGATGCTCACGCACGCCGCGATCCTCTGGAACGTCGAAGCTAACAGCAAGCTCATTCCGCCGCTCGTCAGCGACGTGTACCTCTCGATTCTGCCGCTGGCCCACGCCTTTGAGCGCACGGAGGGCTACTACTTGCCGATGATGGCGGGCTCGCGCGTGGTCTATGCCCGCTCGGTCGAGCAATTGCCCGAGGATCTTAAGACCATCCGCCCAACCGTGCTTGTCGCTGTCCCGAGGCTCTATGAACGAATCTACGAGGTGGTGCGCCGCGAGATCGACGCGCGTCCTTTGATACGCCGGATCGTTGTGTTGGCTGCGCGCCTCGGATGGGAGCTGAGCGAATTCCAACACGGGCGCGGACCGGCTCCTCATCTCCTTGCAAGGACGATGCTCTGGCCGTTGCTTGAACGGTTCGTGGCGCGCCCGATCCTCGCCGCTTTCGGCGGACGGCTGCGCGTGGCGATGAGCGGCGGGGCCGCGCTTCCGATCAGCGTAGCGGAGTTCCTCGTCGGATTGGGCTTGCCCATCGTCGAGGGCTATGGGCTGACTGAGGCGGGGCCCGTTGTCGCTTCAAGAGCCATCGAGGGCAGCCTTCCCGGTTCGGCCGGTCGACCGCTTGACGGTCTCGAAGTCAGGTTGGGCGAGCAATCGGAACTCCTCGTGCGATCGCCCTCGGTCATGCGGGGCTACTGGCAAAATGAGCAGGCAACGGCCGATGCCGTGTCGCCGGATGGCTGGCTCAGAACCGGCGACATCGCCGAGATCCGAAACGGCAGCATCTTCATCACGGCCCGACTCAAGGAAATCATTGTTCTGTCGACCGGTGAGCACGTCCCGCCGAGCGCCGTCGAAGCGGCGATCCAGAACGATCCAATGTTCGAGCAGGTGTGTGTGGTCGGCGACCAGCGGCCTTGTGTTGTTGCAGTCCTGGTGCTTGATCGCGAAGCCTGGTTGCGGCTCGCGCGCGAACGGGCGATCGATCCTGCCGATCTCGATGGGTCCGCCGCAATCGATACAATCCTCTCACGGATCGCGGCCCAGACACGCAGCCTGCCGGCAATCTGGCAAGTGCGTGCAGTCCACGCCATCACGACGCCATGGACGATCGATGACGGAAGCCTGACGCCCACTCTCAAGGTCAAACGACGGGTGATCGAGGCGCGCTTCGAAAAGCAGATCGACTTTGTTTACGGCAGCATTGCGCAGCACAGGCGCTCCGCAGCATCGCATCGTCCGGCTTTAGTTCGTGCGGACAGTTAGTTCGCGACGTTCCCCTGCTCGCAGTCGCCGCCCGCCGGCTCGGCGGAGCGATGCCACGTCCGGGAGATGAAACCACGAATGCTCGCAAGGATTTTGCCGTCGTCGAGATCTCCGTGGCCGCCAAGCGGAAACCGGACGAAGCATTTGGGCGCCTTGATGAGGCTATAGAGGCGCTGCCCGAACGAGATCGGGATCGTATCATCCTTGTCCCCGTGGAACACCAGCACCGGCGCGCTTACCTTGCTGATGAGCCAATCCGAATGGAATTGGTCCTTGAGCAACCACCGCACCGGCAGCAGCGGGTAATTCATGGCCGCGACGTCGGCAACCGATGTGTAAGGCGCTTCCAGCACCAGCGCCCTGATCTTGCGCTCAACCGCAAGCCAGACCGCAACGCCCGTGCCAAGGGAATGTCCCCACAATACAATGCGGTCCGGCGCGATTTGATGATCAGCTGCGAACGCATAGGCCGCCGCGGCGTCAAGATGCATGCCGTCTTCTGACGGACTACCCGTCGACCCCTCGTAACCCCGGTACGAAACCGCGAGCAGGCCGCTGCCGTCGGCCACGAGCTGCCGGTCCCGGCTGACACGCCAGTTCAGGGTGTCGCCATTGCCATGGAAATAGATGAAAAGAGGCTTGTCGGGCTTGGGCGCCACATACCATGCGACCAGGCGCTCGCCGTCGGAAGTGTGCAGTGCGACTTCCTGCGCTTCGGGAAAACCGGCTTCCGCTGCGGTAACGTGGTCCGCAAGCTTGGGAAACACCAGCGTGCGTTGCATCGTGTACATGCCCGTACACAGGGCAACGTAGCCCGCCAGCACCACGGCCGCGGCCCATTTGGTCAATTTCCAGGTGAACCCCAAAACCGCACGCATGCGATCCTCCCGCTTGCCACAATAGATGGGTGTGAGGGGCGCGGAAGCAAGGCGCGAGCAAAGCGAAATTGCCGTGCTTTCCGGCGGTAAAATGATTGACCTTTATCAACGCGCGCCGTCGCGTTGTATCCGATTCAAGTTTGACCGCTGTGATGGTGAAACGTTCATGCCGGCGTCCGGAGTCAAGTTTGATCCAGTCGAGGTGCCGCGCGATTTCCGGCTTGACCTCTATCGTGGATTTGCGCTCTGGCTCATCTTCCTAGCCCACATTCCTGGCACGATCTTCAACCGGATCACACCATGGAATTACGGCTTCAGCGATCCGGCCGAGGTTTTCATCTTCGTCTCCGGTTACGCCAACGCCTATGTCTACGGGCGGGTGATGGAGCAGCGCGGCTTCCTGGTAGGCGGTGCGCAGATCGTGCGGCGCGCTCTTGAGGCATACGTCGCCCAGATATTTTTGTTCGTGATTCTCATCGGTGAGGTGTTCTGGCTATCGCACGGCTCGCTTGCGCTGGAAGACGTAGCGAACATCCGCGTGGTCCATGAACGGCCCGAGGAAAGTATCATGGCGCTGCTGCAGCTGAAGTTCATGCCGGTCAACATGAACGTATTGCCGCTTTATGTCGTGGTGCTTGCGGTCTCGCCGGTCATCCTCTGGCTGCTGCGAAAAACCCCGGCGCTAGCACTGACGCTGGCCACAACCGTTTACGCCGCAGCCAACTGGTTCGCTCTCAATCTTCCTTCTTTCCCGTACGGATACTGGTACTTCAACCCGCTCGCGTGGCAGCTCCTATTCGTGCTGGGCGCATGGTGCGGTTTGGGCGCGACAGATTGGGTGTGGCCGCTGGTGCGATCGCGGCTGGTTCTGATTTGCGCGGCTGTCTATGCGGTGTCGGTATTCGTCTTGTTTCTTCCCTGGAACGGCCTGAACGTAGCGGCGCTCGTTCCGGAATGGAGTCTCTACGCGTTTGGCAAGACCAACCTTGGCGTACTGCGACTGCTGCACTTTTTGGCGCTCGCGATCATCGCCGACTGGCTGATTCCGCGAGAATGGCCGCCGTTGACCTGGTGGGTTCTGCGACCGCTTATCGTTTGTGGGCAGCATTCGCTCGAAGTCTTCTGCCTCGGGGTGGCGTTGGCGTTTGCCGGTCAGGCCGCCGCAGTCGACGCGCCGGGCAACGCCATCATCCGTTTCCTGATCGCGCTGTTGGGTATCACTGTGATGGTCGCGGTCAGTGCGCTGCTCTCCTGGTATAGTTCGACGCGCGTGTCCTTCCGGATCGTGACCGATGACCCGGAGGCGAGAATTGGTGCCGTGAACCGTCGGGCGGTCGTGCTCCTGCCGCAGAGCGTCGGTTCAGGCCCGGGCTCAAATCCAGTCGCGACCGATCTATCCGGACCGTAAGAAGGCTGGTCATAACGATCGATGCAGAAGTTTGCGAAAAGGCCGAGCAAGAACCAGAGCTCGCAGCTCCCGGTCGAGGTCCTTCTCGCGAAATGGAAACGGATCTAACGTGTGGAAAAGTTGAGCGATCCCATCAACGCGAATTTCGATTGCATTCGCCGCTGTTTTCGAGGTCATCGGGTTCGTCGGACTCCAAATGGCATTTGGCCTTCACCCACTGCTTGGCTCTGTTTGCCGCTCCAGCCGCTTCGGGACTTGATCGAAGTTGAGAGCTTCCCGGTCATTCTCGTACCCCGACCCGTGCCCCCGAAGCGACGCGATCGCTGGGATAGACGACGACAACTTCGCCTCCTTCCAAACCGGAGGCGATTGCGGCGAGACGGCCCGAGCGGCGAACAAGGCGAACCTCGCGGATCTGCGCGCGCCCTTCCTTCACGATAAACACATTCCACTGATCGCCACGTCGGAAGAGCGCTCCGGCCGGAACGATCGTTGCATCGTCTTTCGTGAAGACGGCAATTTGCGCGTCTACTTGATATCCATCGCCGAGCTTCGTCCACTGCTCGGCCGGTGATGCGATGTCGACAAGGACGTTGACCCGCTGCTCTTCGACGCCGAGTGTCGAAACCTTTGTAAAGGCTGCCGGCTCGACCCGGCGCACGCGTCCGGAAAGGGACGCCTGGCCACCCCAATGGACAATTGTGACATCAGCGCCCGGGCGAATTTCGACCGCATCGGTGCTCAGGACATCGACCACGATTTCGAGATCGTGCGGATCGCCGATATCCAAAAGCGGCGTGCTGGGCTGGACGATCGTCTCGCTCTCCTGAGCTACCCTCAACACGACGCCCGAGACAGGAGCGGGTACCGTCCAGCTTTCCGGCACCTCGTTGGCATTGCTGCCGCCGCTATACCGCGCCAGCAGGGCCCGCATCTGGCTGAGCTCATGCTCGGCCGCATGATCAAGAAACTCTGCCGCGCGCAGATCCCGATCCGCCAGACGAACCGCAAGCTCGGCGTGCTCCAGGGCCTGCGCGGTCGCAGCTCCGCGGTCAGCCAGAGTTTTCGTCCGGTTGAGATCCGTGTTCACCTGATTGCTTTGGTCGCGCGCCCGCTCGACCACGGCCTTGGCCCGCTCCACATTCGCCTCGGCCGCGCCAAGCCGCTCCTCGACTTCATGCCGGGTGCGCGGATCCATCAGCGGCGCAGGCGACGGCGTGATTGTCGCTACGGCATCGTCGACCCTGATCTCGTCGCCGACCTTGAACCGAATCCGCCCGAGCCTTCCAGACAGGGGCGCCGCCACGACATAGCGTTCGCGAACGCGGGTCTTGCCGTCCTCATCGACGCTGGCGACAAACTTGCCCTTGGTAACCAGAGCCGTCTCGACCGGAACAGCTCCGGGCATCACTGCCCAGATTACCACCGCGACAGCCGCGAGGATCGCGACAACGATGGCCATACGGCGAACGGTCATACGCATCCTCATTCCCTCGTCTTGAGAGCCGCAACCAAATCAAGCCGGTCGACACGTCTGCGGACAACGAACGTGCTGGCTGCCGTTGCTGCCAGTACGACCCCAGCCGCAATCAGGTAAGTCCGCGGCTCGATCACCGGCGGGATCTGGAAACTGTCGTTCGAGTGGAATTTTGCAATCAATCTGATGATCGCGCGTGACAGCCACAGCCCGATTGGAATTCCGAGCCCGGTCTCGACAGCAAATTCACTGAACAGGATGCTGGCAACTTCGCCGCGCGTGAAGCCGAGCACTCGCAGGCTGGCCAGTTCCCATGCCCGTTCCTGCAGGCTGATGCGTGCGCTGTTATAAACAACGCCGACCGTGATGATGGCGGCAAAGGCCGTGAGGATCCCGGCGCTGACGAACACGAGGCCTGCGATCTTCTCGAGAAACGACGACAAGGTGTAGGCCTTCATCGTCACGGACTCGACTGTCGGGAGGTTCTTGAAGGCGAGACCAACCGAAGCCAGCGCGTTCGGCTCGACATATAGGCTCGCGGCAGAAACCACGGCTCCTTCGCCGGTGAGGTGGTTAAGCACATCCAGATCCATATAGGATGCCATGCCGATCGACTCATCGACGATGGTCGTCACGGGCAGGTCACGCTTCAAGCGCCGGCCTTCCATGGTTTCGATGGTGATGATATCGCCCCGACCTGCCTCAAGCCGGTCAGCCAGGCGACGGGTCAGCGTAATTCCGTCTGGCGACGCAGCGATTGGACGCAGCGCTGCGTCGTGCGGCCTTCGCAATTCGTCGCCCGGAGAGAGGCCGATCACCGAGGTCAGATAGCTATGGTGCCCCGAGCGAAGCCGTACGGGAACGATGCGTTGTCCTTCGACGGCCAGAACGCCGGGCAAGCGCGCCAGATCGCGAATAATGGCACGGTCCATCGGATGCGGGAAGGTGATCGAGGTGTTGCCGCGTTCCACCAAATGGAATTGCAGCTCGACCATCTCGTCGATAGCGTCGCGCCAGAAGATCCCAAGCATCATCATCGGAACGGCGAACGCGATGCCGGTCACCGTGAGCGCCGAGCGAAACGGACGCCCGGCCATGTTGCGCAACATCATTATCCACCGGGTTGTGATTACCTTAAGCGGCAGAACTGCTTCGATCCAAGACCGTCGGAAGCCGAGCGGCGTTGCCGGGCGCATGGCAACAGCCGGCGCCAGGGCGATGACCTCCCGAAGACCGGTCAAGACGCCCAGCGAACCGGCGAGCAGACTGATCGCGATTCCGGCGAACGCCGACCAGGCGGCGAGCCTGAACGGCAGATCCGGGACACGGAAGAAGCCCTGGTAGCTCGCCATCATGGCGTTTCCAAAGCCGAAGCCGCCCGCGATTCCAAGCGTCGATCCTATGAGGACGATGACGATCACGAATTTCAGATAGTGCAAGGTGAGAGTGAACGTCGGAAAGCCGAGCGCCTTCAGCGCCGCGATCTGCTCGCGTTGAGCGGTAACCAGGCGTCCTAGCGCGCTATTGAGCAGAAAAGCCGCAACGCCCAGGAAGACGACAGGAATGGTGATGGACATCACCTTCTGCTGATTGAGTTCGTCCTCAAGGAACCTGTTCGAGGGCTGGTCACGGCGCGCGACGGCACCAACCGAGCCATAGGATTCGAGCAATCGGTCCAGCTCTTCGATGACTGATTGGGGCTCGATACCCGGCGCCAAATAAACGATGGCATCGTTGAACGCGCCCTTCATAGCGAAAGCTGCCTCGGCCGCGCTTCGATCCACCCAAAGAACGGCATAGAGGCGGTCGTCGGGAATCGGCAGCCCAGGCTTCACGGCGTAGACATATTCCGACGAAAGGGCGATCCCGGAAACGCGAAAGTCCTCCAGCTTGCCATTGAGCAGAACCCGGATATTTTCGCCGGGCCTGACGCCATTTGCCTCGGCGAAAGCCTCGTTCACCGCGGCGCCGTGGGAGGAGCCTGCTTCGGGTGCAGTGCCTCGCCGCAGGTAAAGGCGCGCCAGCTGTTCGTCGCCAGCATGGCTCAAAGAGATCATGCGAGCCGAGACTGGCTGCGAGGCGGCGGGCCAATCGACGATGACCTCGCGCGCGATGCGCGGTTCGACCGCGACAACGCCCGCAATGGAATCAAGGCGCGGTACGATCGACAGCGGCGCTCGCTTCATCGAGACGAAGATTTGCGGAAACCGGGCATTCGCATAAAACTCATCGCACCCGGCCCGCAGAGAAACGTAGGTCGAGACCGAACCGACAAACACGGCAACGCCGGCGGCTACGAGCAGTGCAATGGTGAGCACTTGTCCGCGCATGGCAGCGATGTCTCGCGCGAGTTTGCGGTCCAACAGGCTCACCAGCGCACCTCTTCGGCCGAGAGCCGTTTTGCGTTGCGTTCCTCGCCGACAATGCGCCCACCGCCGAGCCGCAGCACGCGGTCGGCCATGCCTGCAATCGCCGCGTTATGCGTAATGATGACGATCGTCGTTCCGAACCGCTCGTTGGCACGGGCTATCGCTGCCAGCACCACCTTCCCAGTCTCATAGTCCAGGGCTCCGGTCGGTTCGTCGCACAACAGGACGTCCGGGGATTTAACAATGGCGCGGGCAACTGCGACGCGCTGCTGCTCGCCGCCAGACAATTGCGAGGGAAAGTGATCGACGCGATGCTCGAGACCGACCAGTTTGATGACTTCGAGCGGATCGAGCGGCGCTTCCGCAATCTCATTCACCAGCGCGACATTTTCCAGCACGGTCAAGCTTGGGATCAGGTTGTAGAATTGAAAAACAAAGCCGACATGTTCGCGCCGGTAGCGCGTCAACTCGGCGTCGTCCGCTCCAACCAGGTTATGGTCGCGCCAATTCGCCTGACCGGATGTTGGGTTGTCGAGACCGCCAAGGATGTTCAGAAGGGTCGATTTGCCTGAACCCGACGGGCCGAGCAGAACGACAAATTCCCGCTCGTAGATATCGAGATCGACGTCGCGCAAAGCATGCACGTCGACTTCGCCCATGTGATAGGTTTTCGACAGACCACGGGCGTGAAATACCGCGAGCCCGGCAGGCTCGCGCGCGATGGTCTCGACGGCGAGTCCGATCGTGCCCCGCGCCGCCTCTTTGGTTGGCTTCAGCGGTTCCACGTTGATGCCGTCGATTAGTGCGAAAGCAGAATAGGAAGCAGTGGCCTCGCCAGCATACTTTGTGTCGCACCTCCAAGAATGAATTCGCGGAAGCGTGAGTGGCCGTAGGCTCCCATCACCAGCAGGTCAGCGTTGTGGGAGGCGATCTCCCTTGTGAGCGACTCGCCAATCGTGAATCCCCCAGCGTCGACGCGATCCACAATGACGTCGATTCCGTGACGTGACAGATTCTTGGCGACTTCCTCGGTCGAGTGGCTGGTGTCGATCGCCTTCTCGTTGGTCACGGTGACCACTCGCACCGTCTTGGCCTTCTCCAACACCGGGATGGCGTCGGCGACGGCCCGCGCAGCCGAGCGGCTGAAATCCCACGCAACCACAACCGTGTTCAGTTTGAATGGGTTGCGAGGTTCGCTTTCGGGCACTACCAGGGTTGGACGTCCCGATCCGAAGATGATGGCTTCCGCATACCATTGATCATAGGAGGCCGGAACCGAAACGATGGTGAGATCGCGCAGCCTCGCATACGCGACAAGCTGCCCGGGAACGCGATAGCTTACGCTCCTCTCATGAATGATTTCGTGCGACAGGCCTGCCTTCTGGGCTGCGGCCTCGAAGGCGGCAAGAAGGTCCTGCGCAGCGTCGTGGCTTCGATGAGCCTCGCGGGCAGCGATCGCGCCGGCCGTCCCAAAGGAAACGAAGCTACCGGGGATCTCGAGGTGAACGTCGCAGGCGACCGCCGCGATATGCGCGTCGAGCGCGGACGCAAGAGAAACGGCACGATCGATCACAGAGACAGGTGTCGGATCCGGGTAACTGGTCAGGGTGAGCAGAATATCTTTGATAGCCATCGAGCTCTCCAATAGAAAGTCGAGCGCAATCGTAGCTTTTGTGTCGGCGGGCGATTTGATCTATCGCAGGTCGGAGCGAACGGCCGGTCAGGGCTTAACCGTCTGCCGATCCGCATGCTCCGCGCCGAGTTTTCGCCTTTCCAGCAGTGCGATCACGAGCAGGGCAATGCCGCCCAGAATCATGTTTGCACCCAGCAGCAGCCCGGGAGCCCATAGCGCGGTTTCCGGAAGGTCGATGAACATCAGAGCGGCAAGCACAAGGTCGACCACACTGCTGGCCCGAATCCAACCACGATAGCCGGACAGGTATCCGAAACGCTGCAGCGGATAAGTGAGCTTGGCGACGCCAACAAGAGCAAGGCAAATAATCAGGACTACGGTGAGCGAAATGGCGCCGCTCCATGG
>Ga0070741_10002696_pt1 | contig 46581 bp, 22 predicted proteins | sample Coa_R1_4_FD_66440 | JGI IMG/M metagenome (GOLD analysis project Ga0070741, IMG submission 66440) | Surface soil microbial communities from Centralia Pennsylvania, which are recovering from an underground coalmine fire - Coalmine... | ecosystem: Environmental > Terrestrial > Soil > Unclassified ... | reverse complement strand
CCGGTGACAATGCGGTTCCAGTCATCAGTAACGGTCACGTTCACCAGCACCAGGTTTACATCAACCTGCATCGGCTTGGTGTGGTTTTTAAAATTGGACTCAGCCTCTTTCACGGCCGGATCTTTGGCGCCGGGCTGGGGAGTAGCAACGGGCGGTCTGGGCTGGATATGGACGTTCACGTCCTGAGCACTGGAAGAAAGGGCAAGAGCGAAAGTCAGCAACAACGCCAACGCACAAAGGTCTAGCGACGTACGTTGCGACGCCTTAAAAGAGAGCTCGGGGGAACGGCATGTACCATATCCGCGGCGTTCGGAGCGGGTCATATGGAACCTCTTTTCAGGCGATGTTATCACAGCCGCGCTGGACTTAATACAGGTAACTTAGTCCGGGTAGTTCGTCCCGCCTATATCGGCAGTGGTTCAGAAAATTAGATGTCTCTGCCGGGCGAATAGGTTTACCCGCCACGCTTGATAGAATGCAATAAGCTGTTGTTGTCTATCGTCCATTCATGGCTCAGATCATCCCATTCAGAGCGCTTCGTTATGACCCCAACCAGGTAAAGCTGGACGATGTGCTGACCCAGCCGTATGACAAAATCACCCCGGAAATGCAGGCAAAATATTATGAGCGAAGCCCTCATAATCTGGTGCGCATCATCCTGGGCAAGGCCGGAGAGACCGATACTGATTCGTTCAACGTCTATACGCGTGCCTCGGAGTATCTGCATGATTGGCGCTCTGGCGGATTGCTCAAGCGCGATCCTGAACCGGCCATCTATATTTATGCGCAGACCTTTACCATTCCGGGAACGCGCGACCTGGCCGAGCGGCGGGGGGTGATTGCCCTGGGACGCATCCATGATTATGCTGACGGAGTTGTTTTCCGCCATGAGCAGACCCTGGCCAAGCCTCGCCAGGACCGGCTAAACCTTCTTCGCTCCACCCAGGCGCATTTTGGCCAAATTTTCATGCTGTATAGCGATCCGCAAAATGAAATTGCTGCCCTGTTGGAAGCCAGGATGCAGCAGGAACCGGAAGCATCAGTCCTTGATGAGTTTGAGACTTTGCATCGGCTTTGGCGGGTTGACCATCCTGCAATCATCGCGGCGCTCCAGGCCAAAATGCACGATAAAAAATTGTTGATCGCTGACGGCCACCATCGCTATGAAACTGCTCTGGCCTACAGGAATGAACGCCGATCCCAGGCCGGGACAGCAGACACCAACGCTCCTTATGAATACGTGATGATGACGCTCATTCCCATGGAGAGCAAGGGACTGATCATCCTGCCGACTCATCGCATCGTTCACGGCCTGCCGGACTTCGATCGTGACCGCATGCTGGAGGGCGCAGAGCGTTTCTTTGAGATTGATCGCATTGATATCCGGACAGAAAGCCGCAGCGCCACAACGTTGCTGGGCGAAGCCGGAAATAACGGCACCGCTTTTGTCGCTGTGACCCGGCAAGGACCATATCTTTTGCGGGCGAAAAAAGGCCCGATTCAAGACGCGTTGGACAGCGTCTCTGCCCGCCAGCGCGAACTGGATGTGGTACAGCTACACAGCATCATGCTGGAACGTGTGCTGGGCATTTCTCAGGAAGCGATCCGCAACCAGGAGCACGTGAAATACGAACGCGATGCCTTCCAGGCGATTTCATGGGTCCGGCAGGGCGCAAATGTTGCATTCCTGATGAACGCCGCAAAGATTGAACAGGTGCGTGACATCGCTTTTGCCGGCGAGGTGCTGCCGCAAAAATCCACCGATTTTTATCCCAAACTTTTGAGCGGGCTGACGATCCATGCGCTGGACTAAATTGCTTGTCATGCTTGGCGTGGCAGCAGGTTTTTGCTGGCCGCTCGCAATCTCCAGCGCCGTTCCTGAACAACTCACGGTGTACACCGCACAAACCAGCTATTCCCTTCCCGTAATGGAGCGCCAGGGCAAACCCTATATTTCGCTGGCGGACTTGCTTTCTCCGCTAGGCGCTTCTGCTCCAACGGTGAAAGGCAAAGAATGGAGAGTGCAGATCAACAAGATTGAAGCACGGCTGACGGAAGGCAAAGACAAAGCTGCTATCCGCGGAAACCAGTTTGATCTCGACGGTAAAGTCCTGGTGGAGAACCAGCGCGTGCTGGTACCCATGGTCGCTGCCCTGCCTTTGCTCACGCGAATGCTGAATGTGAGCGTGAACCTCCATCAGCCCTCACGACGGCTGTTTGTGGGCAATGCCTTAGCACACTATTCAGCGGGATTCATACCCGGAGAGACGCCTTCACTGACCTTGAATTTCAGCCAGCCGGTTCACCCAGAGGCGGATCAACAAGCTGGTCACACGACCCTTATTTTCAATAAAGAGCCGCTGGTCTCAGATACGGGAAAACAGCAGTTTGGAGAGGGAGCCATTCAATCGCTCGCGTTTTCTGAAGAGAACGGCAAAGCCTCTCTGACCGTCACTGGAAACGCTCACCTCAATATTCTCCGCAGTGACGATGGCAAGACAATCACTCTTCAGCCGGACACGCCCGTTGCTTCAGCTTCACCAGCACAGGAGCAGAGCACGCCCGCGGCAACGGATAATCAGCGGCATGGCCAGGAATTTTTTGTCATGATTGATCCCAGCCACGGCGGCTATGACAAAGGCGCAAACTTCGGCGAAAAGTTGCTGGAAAAAGACGTAACCCTCAAACTTGCTCGAGAGCTGCACAAAGAATTGGATGATCGTGGAATTCCATCGCGTATGCTGCGCGACTCAGACGTTGACGTGCCCATGGAGCGTCGGGCTGAAATTACAAATGAACAACGCGCGGGCATTTACATAGCTCTCCATGCTGGCTTGCCCGGCCACGGTGTTCGCGTGTACACATCGCTGTTGACAGATCCGCAGCAGGCTACCGCTGGACGTTTTCTGCTCTGGGAAAGTGCGCAAGCTGCGGCGCTGGACCGAAGCAAAGCAGTGGGTCAGGCTGTTACCAGTGAGCTGCGCAAGAAAGGCATGACCGTAGCGGCGCTCGGACTTCCAATCCGCCCGCTGAATAACATTATTGTGCCGGCCATTGCAGTAGAACTGGCGCCTGAAGGAGACGATCTGCAATCGCTGGAAAGTTCTAAGCGAAATGCCGGGATTGTTGCGGCGATTGCGACAGGGATCGCCCAAGTGCGCGGGCAGATTGGAGCGCGCCCGTGATACCCCGCCATTTTCAGATCACAATGGCTCTGGTGCTGGTGGCTATTTTGATAAGCGGGCTCATCATCATTCACCTTACCCATCGAGAAGAGGCCATGGATTTGCGCGCCGGCGATAACGCACCGGTTGCGCCTGCGGTTGCGGGGAAACAACAGCAAATTCAAATTCTGGTGGCTTATGATGGCGACCAGGCGTTGCGCTGGCGCACGGTGGATGCGTTTTTACCCGCGGATCGCGGTTTGCGCGCCAAAGAAACGCTGCGTGCTGTGCTGGCGCAATACCTGCAGAATCCTTCACCGCATCCGCTGGCCCAGGGAGCCGATATTCGCGACGTTTATTTCATCGGAAGTGACACAGCAGTGGTCGATACCACCGCGCAATTTGCAGACGGACATCCTTCGGGAATCCTGCTGGAAGATCTGACCTTGGCATCTTTGATTGAAACGCTTAACGCGAACGTGCCGGGAGTAAACAAAGTAAAATTTCTAGTCGAAGGCAAAGAACGCGAGACCCTGGCGGGACACGCAGACCTGATGTCTTTCTACCAGACCAACGCAGTGCACGAATTGGCCAAGGAGTTCGAATAAGGATGGCCCCCACGATTCTGCCCCAGAACACGCAAAACCGCCGCGTTCAGGGGCCCCGTATTGGAGTGTTTGACTCCGGCTTTGGCGGCCTCACTGTCCTGCGTGAATTGCGCCAGGTTCTGCCCAATGCCAGTTATCTTTATTTCGGCGATACAGCCCATCTGCCTTACGGCGCAAAATCTGTGCGTACTGTAGCCAAATACGCTATTTCCGCTGCGCATTTTCTGGAACAACATGGAATTGACATGCTGGTGGTGGCCTGCAACACTGCAACCGCCCTGGCTTTCGAAGATATTCGCACGGCTATCAAAGTTCCCGTGATCGGCGTGGTAGAACCGGGAGCATCTCGGGCAGCGGCGATTTCCAAATCAAAAAAAGCTGCTGTGATCGCAACCGAAGCCACAGTCGCAAGCCATGCTTATAAGAAGGCTTTGCACCAATTTGGGCTGGAGGCCACAGAAAAAGCTTGCCCGCTTTTTGTCCCGTTGGTGGAAGAAGGATGGGTTGAGCATCCTGTGACCGAGCAGGTGGCACATATATATATGGATGAGGCCTTTCGCGACGGCGCCCACGATGCCGATGTTCTGGTGCTGGGCTGCACGCATTATCCGTTACTGAGACCGCTTTTGCGGCGGGTAGTGCCACAACAGGTGGAGATTGTAGATTCAGCAGAGTCCACGGCGGCCAGAGTGGTTGAGCTTCTGGGAAAAAAAAATGATCAATCGCAGCCGGGTGGGTTACGCTGTTACGCCACAGATTCCGTAGAAAAATTCAAGCGGCTGGGAGGAAAATTCCTGGGCTGCGCCATTGAGAACGTTGAGTTGGTTGACATTGAAAAATAACAAAGACATTTTTTTTCGCTCCGACAATCGCTCACCGGAGCAGATGCGCCCGGTAAAGATTGTGCCGGAATTCATTTCCACAGCCGAAGGCTCCGCGCTGATTGAGGTGGGCAACACCAAGGTCATCTGTACGGCGTCCATCGACGAAACTGTTCCTGGCTTTATCAAAGGATCGGGCAAGGGCTGGGTCACGGCTGAATACTCAATGCTGCCGCGCTCCACTTTGACCCGTACGCCGCGCGAAGCCAGCCGAGGCCGGCAGAGCGGCCGCACCCATGAAATCCAGCGATTGATTGGGCGCGCCATGCGCGCTGTGGTTGATCTGAAACAACTGGGCGAGCGCACCATCACTCTTGATTGCGACGTAATTCAAGCCGATGGCGGCACGCGGACAGCTTCCATCACTGGAGCATTTGTAGCGTTGGGACTGGCCATGCAGAAGCTGGTGGAAGCAGGCACGCTCTCCGCTGCGCCGATTCGAGATTTTGTTGCCGCCATCAGCGTCGGCGTTGTGGAGGGAGCGGTCTTGCTTGACCTGTGCTATGAGGAAGATTCCCAGGCGGAAGTAGATTTGAATTTTGTTATGACCGGCGGCCGGAAGATCGTTGAAGTGCAGGCCACGGCAGAGCAGCATCCGTTTGATGAGGCACAGCTCAAGAAGATGATGGACTTCGCCTCCAAAGGGATTGAATCGCTGATTGCCAAGCAGAGGGCCGTGTTGGCGCAGCTTCCCTTGCGGCAGTAAGTCTACTTCTCTTCGACAAAATCTTCGTCGTCAAAGATATAGGGCGCTGTTCGAACCAGATTGAAACGCACGCGCATATCGCACTGGTCACATGCCGGGAAAAGATCATCGCGATGCATGACGGCCTCATGCGACTCGCGGTGCCCGCGATCATGGACTACTTCATAGATCCCGGTTTCCGGCACTGGTTGTCCAGGTAGAAAGATTTTGCCATGCTTTCCCGGACCACGGCTGTGGAAAGGTCCGCCTGTCCCCCTGCGTCCCCGTGCCTCGTGGCGCTTTGAAAGCATCTGACTCTGCTGTCTGCGTTGATTGATAGCTCTCATTTTGTGCGAATTCTATAACCTTGATTTTTCTAACGCAAGCCGGAGCCTAAAAACAGCCATAATTTATTTAGTACAATGGTTATTCTTGTGCTGATCCTGAGCATCAAAGTTCCTGTTTGTCGTTCCTGTTTGCTCAGGGTTTCTCAACTGAATTCAACCAGGCATCTGCCCGCGAACGCCGTCCGGGCCTGACAATTTGAGGAGGACCAAAAATGAAATTGACTCCTGGAAAGCTCGCTGGAATGAAAGCCGTCTCCAACAACCGCGGCGTGATTGCTGCCGCCGCCATGGACCAGCGAGGATCGCTGCAAAAAGCGCTTGCTAAGGAAAAAGGATCGGATATCAGCACGCAAATGTTGGAAGAGTTCAAGGCAATCGTAACGGAAGTTCTTACGCCACATGCTAGCGCGATCCTGCTCGATCCTGAGTTTGGTCTTCCTGCGTCAAAACGTCGCTCCCGCAATGCCGGATTGCTTTTGGCCTATGAAAAAACCGGCTATGACAAGACCGGTCCTGGCCGCCTGCCGGATTTGTTGGACAACTGGTCAGCCCGCCGCTTGAAAGAAGCTGGCGCTGATTGCGTGAAGGTTCTCCTTTATTACACGCCTACGGACGGGCAGGCCATCAATGATAAGAAACATGCCTGGGTTGAGCGCATTGGCGACGAGTGCCGCGCCAATGATATTCCCTTCTTTCTGGAATTTGTGGGCTATGAGGAAGGTCAGGACGAAAAGGGCCTGGAGTTCGCGAAGAAGAAACCAAGCATTGTTTCCGAGTCAATGGCTGAATTCAGTAAAGAAAAATACGGCGTAGATATTTTGAAAGTGGAAGTTCCGGTGAACATGAAATTCGTGGAAGGCTCCAAGTCTTATGGCGGACAGAAGGCATACTCCAAAGCCGAGGCAATGGAACATTTCCGCAAAGCAGCCGCTGTGGCAACCAAACCTTTCATTTATCTTTCTGCCGGCGTAAGCAACGCTGAGTTCAATGAAAGCCTGGCCCTGGCCGCTGAAGCCGGCGTGCAATTCAACGGCGTGCTCTGCGGACGCGCCACCTGGAAAGACGGCATTCCGGTCTATGCCAAACAGGGCGCAAAAGCTTTTGAGCAATGGCTGCAAAACGAAGGCACGAAGAACATTGAAAATGTAAACGACAGTCTGAAAGCCGCAACTTCGTGGTTCGCAAAGTATGAAGTTCGCGAGCCGGCCATGGCGGGCGACTGATCCATCATCCTTAAATATTTTACCGAAAATATTTTACCGATGAGCGGGGCAAGGAGCTGCCCCGCTTTGCTTATTGGAAAGCGATCTTCTTCTCAATTCAGGTGCGCTTCAAAGCAACTCTCGGTTGCTGCAATCCCAAAATGTTCCAAACGGGAATAGGATTCAGCTTCTATTGGTTTGCAACTTTTGTTTCGTTGCCATTACTTGCCTGTTTCTCTTGTGCCGCGGTCTGCTCCTCAAGGTAGCGGATGATATAGCCAGTATCCTCATCATTCATATAGATGTTGGGCATCCGCACGTTATATTTCTTCAGGAGCGCCGTTGCAACCGGGTCTTTTTGTTCGAGCAACTGGTCAGGGTGCTGAATGATTTGCGTCAGCCATTGCTGGCTGCGAACGTGATTTACGCCCAGTAGATCTGGCCCAATCTTGTCTCCATGCCCAATGGTATGGCACGCGACACAATCCCTTCCGAACAAATATTTTCCTTTATCGAAGTTTTTGAGTGGGCTTCCGTCAGTGGAACCCACCTGCTGGGCCGGGTTATCGTGCCTGAAATTATCCAGAAACTCACCAATCATTCTGGCCTGAAAACTTGGATTGTCCAGGGCTGAACTGCGTACCCATTGGCCGATTTCATCATTGCCGATCAAGAGATGGGCAATATGGCCATCTGCGTTAACGGAAGGGGTGGTATATAGTCCCAGCCTCCTGCCCAGAAAAATAATGTCCTCCTTTTTGCCCGTCAGAAAGGTCCAGCCCGGCCCCACATGAAATTGTTTCATGTAAGCCCGCAATACTTCCGGTGTGTCGTGGTCTGGATCAATGCTGATGGAATAAAAGAAAATATCTTTGCCGACTCGGTCGCCGAGTTTCTTCTGCACCTGCGCCAGGCGCGCCGTTTCCAGAGGACATGAATACTGGCACGTGGTGTAAATGAGATCGATGGCGACGATCTTGCCCTTGATCAGATCGTCATAGAAATGGACTTTTTTTCCGTCCTGGGTGATCAGCTCGACGTTGGGGAAGTGGCTTGACTCGTCCCCATTGGCGGCCACAGGTTTGGCCGCGATCACAAATGCAAAGATTGCAATAGTGAGAAGCGAAATTAAGGTTGCATTCTTCCAACTTTTTGACGACATGCTGTGCTCCTTTGGCCCGTATTTCCGAATTTGAAATTTCAATCCCGGCGCGCGCCATTTCTGGCGCGCGCCAGGAGTTGTGCTATGCGTCAGGAAGAATTTCGTCTGGTGTCTCGAAAGTGACGCCAGTCGGTTTTGAAATGGGTGTAGGCAGCGGACTCAGGAAGGGTTTTCCACTGTCCAAATCCCACCGCAACAGCATGGCATTGTCTTCATGCATAGTGTTGTGGCAGTGTTCCATGAACATGCCGCCCCAATCCCGGAATTGCATCTTGAGGGTTACCGACCCGTTGTCACGCAGACGGTAAACGTCCTTGCGGCCACTCTCTGCCGGCGATGGTTTCACGCCGTTGCGATTGAGAATCTGGCCTTCTTCAAAGTGGATGTGAATGGGATGGTCCCACCCAGATCCGCCTTGCAAGGTCCAGACTTCAGCTGTGGCAAATCCCGGCTGGGAGCTGATTCTGCCGAAGTCCGCTTCGAGTGATCCTCCTGTATCGCTGGCGGTGATGACGCCACTGTCTCCGCCACTGTTATGAGTCTCAATGCCCCAGGGACCGACGCCCCCACCATTACCCAGATAGGTGGTGACGGGATCGTTCTGGTTCTGTGATCCGTTGTCATTAAATTCGAACGTGCGTTGACGCGCTGTCGCCGGCAAGGTGGGATTCGGAATCAGCGCGGTTTTTGGATTGGCAGTTAAATTGACGCTCTGGTCCGGCTGTGGCGGCGGGCCTATGATCTTGAAGCGCAGGAATGCGCCCACGGCCGGATCGCTGGTACCGTGGAGAGCCTGGGCCACGGTTACGATATTCGCGGGCTCGCGACCGTCCTGGTGCACCTGCAAGTTGACCAGGTCCACGGTTTGCCCAGCACTGTAGCGGGAGAAATCAATGACAATGTCATATCGCTCTGCGATGCCAAGCTGGTCCGTCTTGGTCAGAGGAACGGTGACAGGCAGCAGGTTGCCGTCATTCGCTATCTGAACGAACTGAGAGTTATCGCTCAATGCCAGAACAAAGAAGCGTGACACGCTGGCGTTCAGAATACGAAAGCGATACCGGCGCGCATACACATTGAAGAATGGTTTCCAGGCGAAGTTGACGGTCATCTGGTCACCCAGAAAACCATCAAAAGCGATGGTGTCCATGTTGAGCTGGCCGTTGGCGTTCCAGGCTTTGTCCGCGAGCATGAGGTTGATGTCAAAGTCCAGGTTGCCCCAGCCCTTCCCATTAGAGGAGCCGCTGGGCAGACGCAGGTTCACGCCGTCATTCACAGTTTCGTCGCCGCGATCCAGCGAGCTGTAAATATTGTTCATGCCGGCGTTGCACTTGTAGACATTCTGGTCCGTGAAGGTGAACATGTGATCGTGGAACCAGTGCGTGCTCATGGTCTCGTGCCAATCGCCCGGGACTTTGTTGATGCCGCCACTGTCGCTGGGAGCGCCAGCCCGTGGATCGGTGGCGCCAGTATTGATGGTGGTAAACCCCGCCAGCACCCAGGGCCAGTGATAGTCATAGAACTGATTGGGCCAGAAATAGGCGCCGGTGAAGCCATCGTTCTCCGCGCCATGGTGAGCATTGTGTTCATGCGTGGTGAGCGTGTATCGTCCAAAGCCGCCGTTGTCCTTGATGTTAGTTGTCAAGCCATTGTGATGGCGGAACAGGACCGGTTCGCCATAGCGGACTTGGGTCAGCTTGGGAGGAAACGTTCCCTGGAACGTCCATACCCGGTTTGCATTCTGAATTGGAAAGCTAGGATGAAATTGTGGCGGGATCGGTGTGGCAGGGTTGATGCCAGAATTCAAGTCTGAGGTCACCTGCGGGTTGTAGGTAGTGTTAGTGGTCACTGGCTTAGTGGTGACCTCAATCGCTACCTGAGGAGGAAACTGCGCAAACCGTTGATGCGCCCAATTCGGTCCAGGGGGACGACCTTCAATCGGCCCAGTGGTTCCAGCGGGAAACCCGAAACCGGCATCAAGCAATTGCTGCGTCTGGTTGGACTGTGCCATCGGTGCAGGATTTAAAGTTGACACTGCGTTGCGCCGCAGCACGTCAAAACGCGGCATCGGCTGGGTAAATGGCTGGACACCAAACGTTGGGCTTGCGGGTAGTCCCGTAGGAATTCCCTGATTGTCAGAGTCGTCCGCAAGGATCGCGCTCCTCGATGGCGTAGTTGCAGCCTGACCATGTAGAGGTCTGACAAATGGATTTAAACCGCCGATTGGCAGCATAAGGCCGGCGCTGGTGAACAGGCCCCATTTAACCAGATCACGCCGTCTAATCTGGCCTTGGGAGAGTGCCTTCGTGATTTCCGCGCGGTTTTGTCGTGCATTTTCCGCGTCCCGGATTCGTCTTTTATCTGAATGTTCTGACAACCAAATACTGTCATCTCGATCTTTTCGGGACATGCTTGCGCTCCTTCTATAGAGAATCGGCTGTTGTCTACGCAGTCTGGCGGACGACTCAAAAAAATTTTCGGCCAGTCACAGTTGAAACATTCGATTCTCTGGGTTGCTGATGTTGATGATGATGATTTGGAGTCTGTGGGCCACCCTTGCGTGATGAAGGCGCGTGAGGGGGGCTTCCACGACTGACGCTCGATTGCTGTTGCCCTCCAGGAGACTGGCGGGGTGCGTAGAACCGGTGAAGTACTCCGGGAAGAGCACGCTTCACCGCATGGAGTTCAGGTATGGAGTGTTGCCCGCAACATGGCCGGACGAGACTTCAACCCAAACCAATTGGTTATTCAATTTGCAAGATTGCGGCAGCCAATTTCTATGTGCATCCCCAACAAAGCACACAGAACGCTTTTCTCGTTCGGGCGGGTAGCAGTTCTAAGACTAGGAGCAGCCCGGAAGAACAGTTCCCTGTCAGAACGCGGAAGGCTCGGTTGTCGATTTAATGTCTTATCACGATGCAGAATAAATTTCAGGAACTTTCTTCATTTTGTTTTGTTAAGGAAACCTAAGGTTAGTTCCAAAATGGGAATTACCGTAGTAAAAGGTTACATAAAATATTCAATAACTACAGCTTCCATGGGTTCTGAATATCTACTCTAAAGTAGTCATAGCTATAAGAGATTTAAAGTTTATTTAGATATCCAGGCATATAAAACCTTAGTTCACTACCAAACTCAACCAATTTTAAATTGCTGCGCTTCTGTACACACAAGGCTGCTAATCAACAGCGAGTTTGCGGGAGCCAGCAAAATAGCATGAAATGCGGCGTTTACTCGATAAACCCAGGTTTTAGAAACGCATCGACATAAAACAAGATACAATTTTACAAATCCAACATGTTTGAATATTTGGTTATTCAAACTGTGCATGGCAGTCCTGACAATTGGCGCTCCGAGCTTGCAATTAAACTATTTTTAGGAGGTCATGATGGCAGTTTCATGGAATAAGGACATTGACAGTGCACTCAACCAGGCCAAAACGCAGCATAAGCCGGTGCTGGTTGACTTCAGCGCAGCGCCGGCTTGAGGGGCATGCGCTCGGCTGGAAGCCGAATCATACGCTGACCCACAACTCGCATCGTTCATCGATCAAAAATTCGTGCCTATTGGAGTACACATCAAACAGAATCCCACCGGGTTCCACCGCTTTGATTCTGTCTGGACACCCACGGCGCTGGTGCTGGACGAAAACGGCAAAGAGCGTCATCGCATAGAAGGTTATCTCCCAAAAGACGAATTTGCATCACAGTTGCTGCTGGGGCTGGCGCGCGTCGCCTTTATGCAGAAGAAATGGGCAGATGCAGAGAAACTTTATGATGAGATTCTTCTGAAATATCCAAACAGCGAGGCTGCACCGGAATCGGTCTACTGGAAAGCTGTAAGCCATTACAAAGGCACTAATGATCACACTGTTCTGGGAGAAGTGCCAAAGACCTTGCAGCAGAAATATCCCAACAGCGTATGGGCAAAGAAGGCAATTCCCTGGGCGGCTTAGCTGGATAGATAAACTTAGGGTGTGCGGATTGCTACAGGATGTCACTTGCAGTTACATCGCATAAGGCGGAGCTAGCTAATGGCTGGTTATTCTAAGCGCTCACTGGTTGACAAGTTGGGAATAAAGCCGGGGAACCGCGTGTATTTTGGGGATGCGCCCAAAGGATACATGTCTCTTCTCGGCCCACTTCCAGCAGAGGCCCAGGTGGTTAAGTCGCTGGCTTCGCCTTGTGATTTCATTCAATTCTTCACGAAAGAAAAAGCTAATCTTGAAACTTCTTTTCCAGTGCTCAAAAAAGCCCTTACGACTGATGGAACCCTCTGGATCTCATGGCCAAAGGGAGCCTCAAAAGTCCCGACGGATTTAAATGAGAACATCGCGCGTGAGATTGGTCTCCGCAATGGGCTGGTTGACGTGAAAGTCTGCGCAGTGGATGACGTATGGTCAGGCTTGAAGTTCGTTTTCCGGCTTAAAGATCGCCCAAAGAAGAAGTAGTGATCTGGGGTTGCGCTGAAAGATTCAACCGGTTTTTTGGGTACGGCGCACACAAAATTCCAACTTGAGCGGAATGGCCGCAACCTCGTCCACAGACTCGGTATATGTTCTGAAACTGGATAAGGCGGGTTTGCTCAAGTATCTACTCTTGAGTTGGTCCAGTTATGCGCGCTTGAGCTTCACTTCATTTTGCCGCTCCTGGAGAGCAGCACTTTCCGCGGAAGCCTCCACGGGAGTGCTTCCAGTGGATTTTGCCGTCTTCAGCAGGGCCGGCAACACTTCAAGGAACACCAACGTGATGGGCATTTCTTAGGAAGCTGAAAATAAGCACGACGATGCTCAGTAAAACAGCACTATATTGCCCACGATTACATACCATAACCAATGGGCGGCGTTTTCCGAGGATGCGGTTCCACTCTGAAGAAAGAAGAAGAAGAGCAGCATATGGCGTGAAGAGGAGACAAAACAGGTTTGCAAGCAGTCCGGATGCACGAATACTTTTCCATGAAAGCATGGGGGAGCTAAATACACTAGTACGACTATCGCGGTGTAAAGCTTTTTCTCAACTGTGATCCCGCCGTTAGCATGCGCCAGCTGCTCCGAAAATTGACTGCACAGAGAAGAAGGGCAAGCTTTAACCAAAATCAATGATATAAAACAACATGTTGCCATTATCGGAACCAGCCCTGAGCCCGTACCCGGGATGAAGCCTCAGCATCTGTAACGTAACTTTATTAGAACCCATCTCATAAATACCTTTGGAGCATCGAAAATGCAGGATTTATAAGCTCCAGAACTATTTATGAGATGGCTTCTAGTCGGAACCATCAAGCAATTCCGGCGGCTCAAGAAAGCAGACGCGCGAATACAGCTTTGGCAATTTTTCGCGGGTTTTGCTGCTTCTTTCCTATTTGTATGCGTCTTAGGCCGCAGCTGCCTTTAGTTGATCGCGACCAATTGTTGAATAGAGGGCTCGCAGATTTTAGGACACGTAATGTTTGTCTTGGTTTGCGTTTGGTAATTGGTTACAACCACCCCGGTTTCTGACGGAGTTATGTAGAGCACACGAGATGGAAGATCAGAACCTGGACTCTCAATTTCGACTCCCGATGGACTTTTTTGAAGAACATTCAGGTTAGCATCCAGTATGGCGCGCCAGCTTATTTCCACCACTTGCGCGCCATACACGTCGATAGTTTTATAACTGATTAATACCCTTGCAGAGCCGGTAGGATCGCTATTCAACTGATTCATGATCATTAGCCCATGGCTTTGTTCAAGAGCTACAGAGGACACCAAGTGAAAATTGCCGGCGGGGTCTTCGGCCACGGCAACCAGGGTCAACCGGGTACCGGAAATCGCTTCGCCCTTGCGCAGTTGGACCAGATCCTGGCTACTGCGGTCATATTCCTGGATTCCGGCGACAAATTCGGTTTGAGGAAGCCCGGCTACCTTGAGTATATTCGTCAAGGCCAGCTTGGTCCTGGTCCCATCCGCCGCTTGGACAAAAAGATCGTAGCCCCAAACCGGAGTGGCGTCAGGATAGACAGCTTTTAACATCGCCTCAACTGCCGAAGCCTTTTCTTCGCCGAGTTCGGTCCTTAGGTTTTGAGCTGTGGCCGGTAAAAAATAACAAATCCCCAAAAGACCCAAGGCAAGAACTCTTTGCAATAGCTTCATTGTGACTCCTTCAAGCGGCCGCGAATAATGATAAAGCCATTCACTACATCATAGTATGGCTTGGCTGTCATATAGGAATGGGAAGTGAGTGGATTGGAATCACTACTCAGAGACGTAAATTCGAAATTGGTCAGGCCGGCCGGTGGGGTCAGGCCGCCAATACGGCCGTTTCCGGCAGCGATCGATAGTGATTCAAACCAGAATGAGAGTTCCTCCCATTGGCGAATGATGTTGTAGTGATTCACTGAAGGATCGCCAAAGACCGGAGGATCGCCAAAGACCTGCGCATAATCGGCCGTGTTTTTCGCCATAGTAGCCCAGAACTGCAGCGCACGCTCCTGGGTTATATCTCCCGTCACCGCTTTAATGCATCCTAGGGGTGTAAGACATGTCGCCGTTTGCACGCCTGGCAGTTGTAATAGGGCATTCATGGCATTAAAATCCGGTTTTTGGAGCCTTTGCATTATGTCCCAGGCTCCGTGATTAATCCCCAAAATAGGTCCTCCCAGAACTCCGTCAACACTGCTCCATGTATTCAGGATTCCTCCGGGAACCTTGCCGATATTGTTAAAAAAATATCCTTTCCATGGCCCGCGATGATTGTGAATGTCTTCGGATGCGCTGTCTGGAATTCCTCCCGCAGGACGGACCTGCGTCCAGCGCTCATAGAACCGCGGTTTCGGAGACGGCAAGGAATCGGCAGTTGTGTTCCACCTGTTGAAATCTGAAAGGTCAGGATTTCCAAGGACGGATGTGGGCTCGCCGGCAGCCATCTGTAGCCATATGTTAAGCCAGGCAACGTCGTCAGGATACCCGTATTGGTTTGTAACTTTAGACACATAGTCTGGATTTGTCTCCCCCGGCCCAAAAGCTGCGCTTGGGTCCTTAAACGTTTCTGCCGGGAGGGCGGCTTCGTTCATCACGTAACTCTGCACTTGCCCCGCGTCCAGGCGGAGCAATGCGCTGTTGACCACCATATTGCCCAGGCTATGGGCAATTACGTTAATCTTCGGGCTCCCAAGGCCGGCTTTCAGGTGAGTTATCAGCTTTGCAAACGGAACCCCTGTCTCGAGAGCAAGCATCTCCGCGTCGGGGAAGTTGGTTATTCCAGGATCCGAAGGCCAGGAAACACCGACGAAGCCAGCTTTCTGAGCCGACAACACTGGCTGGTTGGCCCAGTACAACCGTTTGAAATAGGTTGGAATATTGTCGCCGATTACGTCAGTCTGGGAATTTTGGAAACCATGCACAAACACCGTAAGCTGGGTAGGCACAAAAGGATCGGTGGAAGGTTCTGACAGCCATATGTCAACCGGTGTGAATGTAGACTTTGGCTGGCCTCCGGACGGTTGCGATCTTGCGGTCAGGACAGTGATCAGCTGCTGCAAGGACCGGATGTCCAGCTTCACAGCATCAAGCTTGGTCACCTGGCCGGTATTTGGGTCCGTGTACTGCGCCACCAGGGTCCGGCTGGTATTGGTATCGCATATAAAACAGGCAAACAAGAAGTCTCGGACTTCGAAGCCGCGCAGGAACGGCAATTGGATCGTATTGTTGGCATCGGAGTGGCATTCTCCCGCCAGATGGTCGTTATTGGGATCGCAGTTCTGGGTGGCAAGAATGCTGTTGATCTGGCTGGTGGCCGTTGTCTGTTTGGTCAGGTAGTCGGTGCCTTGTCCCACCTTTTCTGTTAATGACCAGCGCGTGGGGAGCACGGAAAAGGCAGAATGATCATCGAACTTTAACGATAAAGATCCCTTGGGGAAAATGCCGCCAACCTTTACGCGAACCGTGGCGTAATCGGCCAGGCCTTTCGTTGCGTTCAACGGTTTGCCATTCTGAAAATCCGTTTTGTTTTGCTGCGAAGAAATCAGATACGTGGGATCCTGCGTCCAGAACTGGAATGCCATTGTCCGGTGGACAGTCTTGTCCTCATCCTTGACATCGATGTTGGTGTCGTTATTCGAGTCCACTACAAGCGTGACCACTCCGGCAGGAACAGGCTTGTTATTGCTCAAGCGCCCCTGGTCGGTATTCACGTTGGCCAGCAAGGGAATGGTGGTTGCACAGAACTGCGTTCCTTTCGGGACCGTGATAGTGGCATCCTTGGTGACTTTCCCGGCTGCGCCAAAGTCCAGGGTAACCTGCACTGACTCCAGCCCGCATGACGAGCGATCCAAACTAAAAGTGCCGTTGCTGGTCGGAGTGGCGGAGAAGACATGCGCGACGACAGTGGCATCGGCGACTGTCTCAAAGGGCGCAGCCGGCGGCGTCTGTTGCGCGGCGGGAATCATCGGCGACAAAGACGCCACCATCGGCAATGAAGTGATGCCGGCAATCTGATCGATTCCAGTTTCACGGGCCAGGATGGGCGTATTGGAAAGTCCCAGCACCGGTTTGAATGTAGCGGTATGAATGCCGCCCAAGGCTCCATTCATCGAGCTGCTGATCAGGAAGCCATCGCTGGTAATGGCTAATTTGTCGCCGAAGACGCCGCCACTGATCGAGCCTGCACTGACGGGATGCCGTGGATCAGCCAAGTTAATGAGCAGGGCCTTGTTTTCGCCGGTTCCGACAACCGCCATATTGTCCTTGAGAAGGACATCTGTAGGGATGCTTTCAAGCTTGATCATGCTCATGACAAGCGGGTTGCTAGGCACAGTCATGTCAACGACTGCAAGCACTCCTCCAAGGCTGATATTGCCGGAACTGTCAGGGGCTGTTCCGTTGCCAACTACAACGGCAACGGGTCTTTGCGGCAGGTTCCCGGAAACGTCAGGGAGTGAATCCGTAAGTTGTCCGAGCGCAACAGCGACGCCCAGGTTCATGCCCGCATTTCCGGTCTGCAGCGGTCCGGAATACAGAAGCGCTCCGGGTCCCGTGCCTGTAGGATCGGCCACCATGAAGGTAACCTGCGCTGAAGTGGAAGCTGCCGGAGCGGCCCCGGTTGCGATCACCAGCCTCTGCAAGGTCGGGTTCTGCGGATCGGAGCCGGGCATGGTGAAATCGTCGGCTTTGATGCCGAATACCATGATGTTTCTGCCTTGCGAATCCTGAATTGGAATGGTATTGATCACTGCATCACGCGCGAAGCCTTCGCCATCGGTAGTGATCTGCTGCCCGAACTGAACCGGGTTATTGGTGAAAACGTCCGTATATTCAGAAATCGCTTGCTGTAAATCAACCACCTGGATTCCCAAGGGGTATGTGCCCGTATAGGCAAAATCGCCCTTGAGGGTCAGACGTAGAATTTGCCCTTCACTCACGGTGCTGCCAGTCGCACTGACGGCACCCACGCGCTGGATTTGGTCGCCACTCACGTTATAAAGCCATATATTGGATGGCAGTCCGAATTCTGTACCACCCACTCCAGCTCCGACCGCCAACAGGTTCCCTCCTGCGATGACGCCGGCATTCTCCTCACCGGCCGTATCCTGCGCCCTCCCAATAAATGCACCTGTACCTATATCAATTTCTACGGGATTTACAGGATCAGAAATATCAAAAGCCTTAACTGCAGAGATTGACGCATTTTCCGATGTCGCAACATACGCGCGATCTCCCATCACGACAACTCTAGTCGAGGAGAGAGATGCTGTACCACCCAGCACTTCCGGTCCGAATGTCATGAAAGTAATTGGCTGAGGCGGAGTTTTGGCCTCAGGCAAAACCAAGTCCAAAGCAGGCTTGTTTGGATCAAGGGTATTGTCTAGATCCACAATTCCGGGAGTCACTTGCAGCTTGTAATGCGTGGAGAACCGAAGTCCCGGTTGGGGCTGGATGGTGACGGAGGAAACCGCATCCGCTGGACCGATGTTCGAAATAACTGAACCATCTTTGTAGTTGATGCCACTGATTACCAGGCCCGGCGGGATGCTTCCGTCGTCAGGAACCAAGCTGAGATGACCTGGCACGTTGATAACGGGCTCGCTGAATACAATCTCGATCAACGAATTCACCGGAACGCCAGTAGCGCCGGATTGAGGCGTGGTACTGACAATTTCGGGAGCTTTGTCGGGAATGATGGTATTCGTGCCGCCGCCCGCACCGATCACCATAAAAGTTTTTGAAACCGTGATGGGTTGAGCAAAGGCCGTCAAGCCGGTAACAACGACGTTATAGATTCCCGGACCGCTGGGAATGAATTTTTGCGTGAGAGCAAAATCAAGCTTGAATGGATCATCACTCTTGTCAGGGGAATCCACCTGGCTGGAGAACGACAAACCATTGATGGTCACCGAAGGCGGCTGCGATATGCCTCCATCAGTCTTAAAAGCGATTACCAGCGGCGTACCATCGGTCACCAGACCATTGACCGGCACGCGATATCCGCCTTCATTGATAGAATACAAATTGATTGCGATTTTAGGAGTCGGTGGTGGCGGCGCGGGAGCAGGCACAACAATGTCCGCAAACGCCACGTTCCTGTAGAACGGAAGCAGCGGCCCGGAAAAGGTGTCGATGCTCTTGTCCGTTAGTACCGTAGTTTCTACGGCGGTTGCGGTCCCGGTTCCCGTAGATGCATAGGCCACTACTTTCACTGAGCCGCCGGTATAGTGGGGATCTCCGAAAGTGAAGGTGCCATCCTGCTGAGTGATGGCGCTGGTCGCACCGTTGGTAAAAACATGCGTGGATTCATTCGCGTCCACCGTTACCACAACGCCAGGAACTCCGACAAACACCGAATCGCCCGTCTTGTTAAGTGTTCCATCCGGCAGGCCTCCGCCGGGAGGCACGGCATAGCGTACCCGGCCGGTGACGGCGCCTCCCAGAGCGACGCCAGACCGGAGTTGGTCAAACATCCACATTAGGAAAACATAGTTGTCCAGACCAGCCTGTACCGCCGGAGCACCGAGCGGCCCACCCAGAACGAAAGCGTCATAACTGGTGGAATAGCCGCTGAATGGGAAAGATGCCGTGACAACCTGCGCGGTCGCGCCTTGTCCTTCCACGGTTGCACGATCCAAGTGCTCGAACAAATACTGGCCGTCTGGCCCCTGCATGCGGCGGTAAGCTTCGAAGAATGCTCCATCCGGAGCGTCCGCTGGTTTCGGGAATGCCAGCTTCACTTCTTTCTTAAAGACCGGTTTCTCCGGCGAGGTGATTTTCAGTCCGGAACCGAAGTTTGCGCCAGGAATATCAGGACGTTCAGGGAACAGATCCGGTCCAAATGCCTCGATCTTGAATGTAGCGGCCTGATCCAATGCTCCCTCGGGAATGCGCAGTTCAACTCCGCCCGGACCGGTAACAGTTCCGCCTCCAGAGCCAACTGCCACAGTTCCATCAGGAGCCACAAATTGGCTGCGGGTAAAGCTGGCGGTTGCGCCATTGGGATCTGTGACGATAACCTGCAAAAGATCGTTGATTGTGCCCAGGAAATCTCCTGAAATCGAGCCATCATTCACCGCAGTGAGCGAGAGCACCAAGCCGCTGGTCTGATCGATGATCATCACCCTGGTTCCCGGCGGCAGCGAGCCGGCGGGCGCGCTGACATGAATATTGCCGTTGGCATCTGGGAAGCTGAAGGTGATGGCATTGGGATCGAAATTGGGCGGAGCCACCGCCTTGGTGGTGAAGGTGGATTGCGGCACGATGACTGCACCGCCGAAAATATCCGCGAGCCCGGAAACCTGGACCGTGTATTGCGTGGCAGGGTCGAGGTTTTTCTGCGGCGCAAATGAGAGCACCGTTCCGGAATTAGACAGCACGAACGATTGCAAAGCCACCGGAGTGCCGGCGCCTGCTGTTCCCTTCAGCAGCACAAGATTGGCCTGCTGAATGGATTGAGCATTCAGCGGGGCCGTAGCGGTCACGGTAATTGTGGTGCTTGCGGGAACACCGAGCGATCCATCCGCGGGGGAAATCACAGCGTTGGTAACTGTACCCGTGAGCACAATATTTGCGGTAGCAGTCTGCCCGGCCGTAACCTGCGTTGAAATGGAGCCAAGAAGATTCGTATGCGACACGGTCGCCGTCAGATTCACTGGTCCTGCCAGCGCTGGAACAATGTAGCGGCCATCGGCATCTGTGATGTCGACGATAGGCAAAGAATCGCTCTGTACAATCGCCTGCACTGGTCCGGAATTGATGGAAACAATTCCCTGCGCGAATCCTACGGGCGCAGTAATGTCGTAGAACACGTATTCTCCGCCCTGGATCACGCCCGGCAATCCTGGAGAAGCAACGGTTGTGAGGTTTGCGCCGTTGATTTTTGCCAGGGCAGCAGCAACCATGCGCGGCACGCCGTCAAGGCGCTCCACTTTGGCCAGCAGGAAGGTATGTGTCGGGTCGAGAGCTGTCGCAGAAATAGATAGCTGCGCAGGCGTATTGAGGGTCTCTCCGGAAAAATCGACCAGCGTTTCCTGCAACGCATTGAGCGTGCTGGAAACGGGAATGAAGTCTTCCAGAGCAATGCTCTGAACGGAGATCGCTGTATCCTCGCTCAACGCGCCGCCAGGCACGAACAACGTAGAGGTACCGTCACTCAAGGTCAGCGGATCACTGCCGCCGGGCTGGCCGCGAACGCCTTCCCGTCCGGCAAGGATGTCAAGATCAACTTCGCCAGTCAGCAATTCTGTGTTGGCAAATTTGTGCGAGGGAGCTACAGGAAACAGCGCTCCGAGCGATGATCCTGTTGGGGCGAGCGCGCTGTAAAGAACGATATCTTCTGAGCGGAGTTCGTCGGAGACCGCGCTGCCGGACTTCAGAGAAAATTTTTCTGAGACATTTGCCTGGATCACTGTGCCGGAAGGCACATACGTGATTGTCTGCACTCCCAAGGTCGCGGTGGAGGTCCCGCCGCTTGGCGGCAGTGTCGCCGGACTTAAAGCGCCGCTGCTGGTTGCCTGCGGGGAAAGCAACTGCATGTCAATTCCGGTCAAAGGATCGCCCGACACGGGAATGGCAATAGGCGGGTCCACCACATCAGGCACAACCAGCGCATAAGAAGCCGGTGCAGGCAGCACAACAGCCAATCCGCCATTCACGACCTGAAGATTGGAGGCCACCATGGTCCAGGCATGCAGCGCAGGATTGTAGAGAACCAAATTCCCTGCCACGTTGGGCAGCTTGGAGAAGCTGGCCAGCAGGTTGGCCACTGAAGATGTGGCGCGCAGATCGAAAGCAGCCACCGGAGACCAGCCCAGCGGCAAGAGCCCGGGCAGACCTTGTCCTGACAATGGCGTCAACTGAAAACTCGTTCCATCTCCTACAGTGGCTGCTGGAACAGCAATGCTGATATTTCCCGCAACCAAAGTGCCGCCAGCAGTTCCAATGGCAACAGGCGCGGCCAGCGGCGTTAAGCGCGCATCAACAGGAACTGTGCCGACGCCTTCCTGCACGAACACCTCGCGTTCGACTGTGGTTGTGGCCGGAGCCGCACTGACAGCAGTCACAAAGAGGTGTGAATCGCTTACTTGCAGAGAGTAGCGGCCATGATCGTCAGTCTGGTCGCTCAAGCTGGTTTTCGAAATGGTCTGTACAACCGCTCCCGGAATGGGGAAGCTGGTGGCGTCAGAAAGCACCTGGCCAACCACAACACCGTCGGCAGACACACGCACGCCGCGAGAAGAGGTTTGGGTATTGCCCGCTTCGTCCGTCGCCACTACTGTGATGGTTACGGTATCACCAGGATTTGCGGTGGCAGGCACTTGCAAATCTACCTGGTACGGAGCAGTGCTAAAGGTACCTAACTGAGTGTCATTAGCGCTGATGATAACCTGGCTCACGGCAAAGTTGTCATTCACGGTAACGCTCACCTGGCCGCCATGCAGCCGCGAGATATGATCCGGGGCGGTAATCTGAATGATCGTCGGAGCGGTCTTATCAATGCTTACAGTTACGGCGGCGGTACCGATGTTTCCTGCAACGTCACGGGCCTGGCCGGGAACACTCTGGTTCTGGCCTTCTGAACTAATCACGCCTGTGGCAGGGCAACTGGCGACACCAGACAAGCCATCGCTGCAGCTATAGGTCACAGTAACATCAGTATTGTTCCAGCCCGCACCATTGGCGGGAGGAGCGATAGTCGCGGTGACGATGGGCGGGGTCTTATCGATGTTGAGCGTGGTGCTTATGGATGCAACGTTACCCGCTTGATCGACAGCCTGCGCGCTAAAGCTTTCCGCAGCGCCCTCGCTGGAGACTGTTGCAGGCGGCGGGCAAACAGCAATTCCGGACAAGCTATCAGAGCACAAATATGTAATCGCGACGTCTGTATTGTTCCAACCCGCTGCGTTTGCAGGCGGCGCTGCGCTGGCACTGATGAGCGGAGGCGTCTTGTCGATCTTTAGAGAAACGGGAAGCTGCGCAGTGTTGCCGGCGCGGTCTGTTGCCGCGCCGTTGACAACCTGATTGGCTCCTTCAGTACCTACTGAAATTGGCCCTGAACAGCTCGCAACTCCGGAACCGGCATCGGTACAGGTAAACGTGACGGTGACCGGGGTATTGTTCCATCCTGTTGCGTTGGGTGGTGGAGCGATATCAGCCACGATGACGGGTGGCGTGCGGTCGACGTTCACGGTCAGAGCCACTGAGGCGGTGTTGCCCGCAGCATCCGTGGCAACAATGTGAATTGCCTGTGTGGCATTCGTTCCCAGCGAGATTCCGGCTGAAGTGAAGCTGTTTCCCTGCAGAGGAACAGCCTGGCCTTCTATGGTGATGGTCACTGGAGAAGCATCTATCACGGTACCGGTGACTACCAGCGAAAGGGCGTTAGTGAACAAACCATCCGCGGGCTGTGTGATGGTGATCTGAGGCGGGGTGCTGTCCACCGTAAAGACGGCTATCGCCGTCGCAGTATTTCCGGCAACATCTTTAATCACTGCGGTGATGGTATGCGTGCCATCCAGCAGCGCAGCCACAGGCGAACCTGTAGCGCCAGTGAGTGCCGCGCTGAATCCCGCCGTCTGGTCTACTCCATCAATCGAAAGCGTGAATGACGTGGCGTCAATGCCGCTTCCCGAGTCAGCGTATGTAATGGCAATTGCAGGCCGGTTATTGTTGGTCAAAAAAGAAGAGACAGGCGCGGTAATGCTAATGGTAGGCGGGACCGTGTCGGTCAAAAACGATTGCGCAACTACAGGCGCGGTGTTCCCGGCCCTATCCACAACTGTAACTTCCACCTGATGCGGACCATCCGCTAAGGCAACATCCAGTGTCCCCGATGCACCAGTTTCGGTGGCGGTAACTGCGCTCGTGTGATCGACTCCATCGACGCGCAGAGCAAATTTTGCCGGGTCCACGCCGCTTGAATCGTCCTGGTACGTCACAGCAAACAAGGGTGTCGCGGTATTTAGAAAGCTGTTGGCTGCGGGTGATTGAATCAAATAAGTTGGCGGCGTAGTGTCCACTTCAAAAGCAGCAGTGGTGTTGGTGATATTGCCGGCTTTGTCCTGCAGTTGCGCACGAAGATGGTAGACTCCCGCCACTAGCGGCGCGGAAGCTGGAATTGTGGCAGATGCCTGATTGTTCCCCACGGTAAACAACGCGGTAATTTCGTTTTCCGGCGCGCTTCCCTGTTGGAGAAAAATATGGATTGAGCCGGGCAGGATTCCTGAACCTGTGTCTGAATATTCCAGAATCAGCGCCGGCTGCGTGTTGTTGATGAAAGAATTGTTGGCTGGGCTGGTGAAGCTGGCCATCGGTGGAGTCAGGTCCACCAAGAAACTGGAAGAGGTATTGGCTAAATTGCCTGCTTTATCCGCTACCGTTATCCGCAGAGAATGCGCGCCTTCACCAAGGCCGACTCCGGGAGCAAGGATACCTGTGGTGGAATTATTGCCCACGCTGAAGCTGCCGGTGACGTCAGCGCCATCCAGTAACACATGCACCGAATTGGGGTTGATGCCGGAACCAGAGTCAGAATATTGAGCTAGCGCAGTGGGCGTGGAGACATTGATTGGGCCCGCGGGTGAAATGATCGCAAGTTGCGGCTTGACTGTATCGATCAGCACGGAGTTGGTCGCGCGGCCGATATTCCCGGTCAGATCGGCGACCTGGGCTGTCACAGTATGGGTCCCATCTGCGAGCGGCGTTTGCGGCGTAGCTGACGCTTCAGACGTGGAAACTGAAAACGACGAAGTTAGGTCAATGGAGTCGATCAGGGCTTTGAAGGACGCGGGATCAATGCCATCACTATCACTGTATTGGGCCTGAATTGAAAATGTCCCGGTATTCAGGATCGCTCCGGACTGCGGCTGCAGGATATGAATGTCAGGCGCGCTGGTATCCACGGAAAAAGTAGAGCTGGTGGAGGCTTGGTTCCCTGCTTTGTCTTTTACCGTGGCCGTCAGCGTGTGGGTGCCATCCGCAAGCGAAGTCAAACCTGAAACCAAGGCCGGCTGCTGCGTCACAGCCTGGGGATTTCCATCTATCACTACCTGTGCTGACGCCGGATCAATGGCCTGGTCGTCACTGAATTGGACCAAAAATTCAACTGAAGAAGAGCCATGCCGCGAGGACGGCAAGGGATGCACAATGCTGATCACCGGCGGAGTGGTATCTATGTTAAATGTTACCGAAGCAAAGACAGGGTTTCCCGCTTTATCATTGATGGTGGCAACAATTTCATTAGCTCCCTGCGGCAACGCGTTGCCGGCGTCCAGGATTGCCGCAGCCCCGGTTGCAGTACAGGTAAACAGCGCTGACCGGTCAACACCATTCACCGTAACCTTGAGCGTGGCTGTATCGATGGCAAAATTATCGCTGTACTGCAATTGAATTTGCGGTGTAGCGCTCTGGAGATAAACTCCGGCAGCAGGTTGAAGAATCTGCAAGGCCGGGGGCGTAACATCCACTTGGAACTGCGCTGTGGCCTGTCCAGTATTCCCTGCATTGTCCTGGATTGAAGCCGAAATCGTATGAGGCCCTTCAGCCAGGGCAAGCGAAGCAGGCAAGTCTGCGCTGGCTTCATCAACCAGTTTGGAGAAAAAGCTGGTGCGGTCCACTCCATCCAGCAAGACTTTTAAGCTCGTAATGTTGATTCCGGAAGCGGGCTCGCCCGTTCCAGCCAGGTCCTGGTAATGAATACTCAGGTGCGTTTGCGGCGTGTTGATGGCGGAATTGTTTCCCGGAGCCGCCACAGTGATTACAGGTGCAGTATGGTCCAGGTTGTTTCCTGAGAGATTGATTCGAAGATAGGAGCCTGGTTTGCTATCGAGGCTCACGACCATGGTGGTTTGAGCTGTCAGTGTCACATTGCGATCGAGCGTAAAAACGTTCTGATTGAAGTCGCTGGGCGCAGCCACGGCCTGCACGTTATTAATGGTGATGCTGCCGGAAGAGACGCGATGCGTTCCGTCAGCTTCGCCGTTCTGGATATGCAAGGTGAATGGATTGCCTACCCACGCCGGCACTTGCACTGTTGTGGTGTAAACGTTGGTGGGGCCGGTGGTGCGCACGTATTGTTCCGGCCCAAAAATACCGATTGTGGTAGTAGCTCCGCCTCCGGCCTGGGCAGTCGTCATGGGAGCAGTTGAAACAGTGCTTGCCAATGAACGCAGTGCGGAATGACTCGCAGCATGATTGATGGAAGCTGCCGCCGCTGATTTAGCGAAGATGTCCGGCGCTGGATGTGAAACGGGCAGGCCTTCAACGGGCAAGACCACGCCCCAGGAGGAGACAGCAACAAAACTATACGCCAAAATGAAAGCCAGGGCCTTTCTCAATAGCGACCCCGTGCAGGTTTTTGCCGGTCTGAACATTTGAAAAACACATCTCCTGACCCGAGAGACACAGCTCCTATCGCTCAGGTATTTCACTTCACTCAGCGCGAAACATCCGCGTCTGTTGTACCCGGAAAGGTCTCTTTTTCAACCGCCAGCAGGCGAGGAGCAACCGCTCGACTCGCCTGTCCTGATCAGTTGGTAATGTTGATCGCCCAAGTTCCGCCATTGAGCGTGCTACTGCTGAATACTGAGCCGTCCGTTTTAGTTCCTGTAATCTGAATTCGCGCAGTTCCCACGGATGCAGTGCCTGGCGAGTAGGTCAACGTGATGCTGCCATCCTGCACGCTAAATACGCGCCAGTTAGAACCGGAAGGCGACGGGCTTCCATCGACAATCGTGCCGCCGCTCGACGAAACGAAACAGCAACCCGAAACCATGATTCCATTCGCCGTAGTGGCTGCCACTAGGGTCCCATCGGGCACCAGATTGCCAGCACTGTCCTTGATTCCGGAGAAGGTCACGGTAACAGTCCCCGCAGTCTTGGAGATCGTGGTAGGCCCATTTCCTGTAGCGGAGCTGATTCCATGCAGCAAAATCGGAGCGATAGCGATATCCGCGCCTGTGGGAAGCGTGCCATCCGCTGCAGCAGGCAAAACCTGGACATTGGCAGTCGTGGTCTGGCCGATCCCGGCAAGCACTCCAATATCTGAATAGTTGGCCAGCGCCTGGCCGCCACTGATAGTGAATAAGTCAAAATTAGCGTTGTTGGCGACAGGCGTACCGTCTTCAGCCACGGCCCCTGCAGAGAGGATCTGGCCACCGGCGCTTCCGACAAAGCAGCAGCCAAACACTGAAACGCCGTTCGCGGCAGATAGCCCCAGTCTGGTCCCATCCGGCACAGGCGTGCCGCCGTCAGAATCCTTTACATTGGTGACGGTGATGGCGGAGGTATGCGCAAAACCATCGGCAAAAATGTCCGATGGGTTCACAGTCACGGTTGCACTGGCAGGCGAGAGCAGTTGTATCGCGACAACTCCAATCGCAACGCCGCTGATCTGGCCTCCGGCAGAATTGAGAGCAACAATCTGAACGTTTGCCGTTCTCTGTCCGCTAGGAACGACCACGCCCTGCGATGAATACTGGAAGATGACCTGTCCGTTGGTGACAGTGAAAGTATGGAAATTGGTGTTGAAGGAGGAAGGCGCGCCTCCTAGGATGATGCCGCCAGCAGAGCCGACGAAGCAGCAGCCCACGACTGTGCCCCCATTCAGGGCGGTTGCTGCAACCAAAGTGCCGTCTGGGACTGGATTGCCTAAAGCATCGCGGATGTTGGTGACCGTGACCGTGGTTTCATGGTCGCCGCCATCGGCAAAGACGAAGTTCGGTGAAGCCACAACCGTAGCGGAAGTTACACCCGCGATTTTGATTGGCACCGTCGCGAGCGCGAGTCCACTGGCTAAGTTCCCATTCGCCGCCGCCTCGGCCATCTGTACTTGCGCCGTATTAATCTGTCCCGGGCCTGCAGTCAAATTCTGGTCGGCATACGTCACCACGACCTGGCCGTTCGTGATTGTATGCACCATGAAGCTAGCATTATTCGGCGAAGGCGTTCCGCTCAGAATCTGGCCTCCTGCGGAGCCAACAAAGCAGCAACCTACCACTGTCGCGCCATTAGCTGCGGTGACCACGACTTTGACTCCATCTGGAATTGGATTCCCGAAGGCGTCAAGAATGGTATTGAAGGTGACGGTAGATGTGTGAATAAACCCATCCCCAGGGACCGAAGTGGGCTGAGCGCTTCCAAGAGCATTCGAAGGAGGCACCAGAGTAAGGGGCAATATTTTGATCGCAACCCCATCCGTCAGTCCGCCTGCGGGATTACCCATCGCAAGCTGCACATTGGAAATGGTTGTGGAATTAGGAGAGAGCAGGTTCACGCCATCCACTGTGTAAGTCGCCGCAGCGCTGCTCGATTGCAAAGTGTAATAGCGGAATCCGGCATTGGGGGACTGCAGCCCGTCGATAATACTCCCGCCCGCCGAGCCGATGAAGCAACACCCAACAACTGTTGCGCCATTGTTGGCTGTCACAAGAACATTGGCTCCATCAGGAACCAGGTTCCCGCGAGCATCATGTACGTGGTGAATATCAATCATGACTGGAACACTGGGAGAGATCAACTGAACTGGATTCATCGAGGCGCTCATCTCCGCAGCAGCAGCCCCAACCAGAGTGACATTTGCCGTCCCGATGGCGGTGACGTTCACGGTGTTGTCCGGATTTGTATTCATGAAAGCGATCGTCGCCGTGTGGGCCTGGTGAACACCTGCGCTCAGTCCGCTGTCGCTATAATCGAACTGGAATGAGCCGCTTGTAGTAGTGAAGACCCTGTATTGGGCCCCATTGGGTGAAGCAATTCCGCCGATGACTGTGCCGCCGATCGTTCCCAAGAAGCAGCATCCAAAGACGGATGCGCCGCTGGCCGCGCTGACCGCGATCTTCGTCCCGTCCGGAACAGGATTTCCTTGCGCATCCCGAACCAGTACTGTCATGTGGCTCCGGTGGTCGCCGGTATCAGCGTAGATTGATCCCGGTGTGCCTCCTGCGATGACTCGGTCGGTCACAGCGCGCACGTTGATGTCCTCTGTGGCCATCACTTCCGTTCCCAGCACATTGCCGGCCGAATCAGCGGCTTGCATTTGAATGACGGCAATGCTACCCGTGATCGCCGCAGGGTTAATGGACTGGCTGGAATATGTGGCCGTCACGCTCCCGCCTGAGATCGTGAATATCTTGAAGTTCACATTGTTAGCTGCCGGGACGCCATCCAGAATGGTCCCGCCAGCTGAAGGAATAGCATCGCCAAATCCGTTATGCGAGGCGCCATTGGTGGCGCTCAAGGCGATATTGTTTCCATCCGGAACCAGTGTGCCGTTAATGTCCCGTATGTTGGTGATGGTGATGGTGCTGGTTCCTGGCACAGTGGGAGAAGAGGTCACCATGGGCGGATTGGCCGTAATGGTGGCTGAATGCGCTACTAATTGGCGATCGTCCAAGGCAACAAACAGGAATGTGCCCACAAACTTCGATCCGTCAGTAAAGGAAGCGGTGACGGTATAGGTCAGCCCCGGTTGCATGAAGCCGTTGTCAGGTGTAATCAGCGTCAGGGTGGCGCCCGAAGTGATGTTGATGGAAATGCTTCCATCCGCACGGTTCAGGAATGGGGAGGCTGCGTCGCTGGAAACTCCAACCGGTACTGAGCCTGCGAACGCACTGTGGGTAGCTGAACCGTTGGAGAGATCGATGCGTGAGAGCGTGCGCGTGGCGCCGCTGCCGATGTTCACCGAAAGCGTGAAGACGGCGTCCAAGGTTCCATCCGGCGTCAGTGCCGCTGCAGCTGTGCCAACGCGGTCGGTGAGGTCGCCGGCAAAGTTCAAGGACGTGTTACCTGTGGTGGGCGGCAAGGACGAGGTCGTGCGCACCGAAATCAGCGCCGTTGGACTGCGATTGCCTGCTCCGTCCACTGCCACCAGAGACAAGGTGTCATCCACGCTGCCTGCAATATTGGTGCTGAACGTTCCATCGCCGTTCACAGAAGCCGTGGCGCTGGCCGGATGCGTCACATTGGTGATCTGCAGAGTGGCAAGCGCCTCGACTGATCCAACCAGTCCGTGTACCTGTGAGAAACCTCCCACTGGAGGTTCAGCATTGATCAGGCTTGAATTGGGCGCAGGCGGAGGAGTCCGGTCTACCACGATAGGGCGAGTAGCCGTAGCCGAGTTTCCGGCGAAATCGAAGGCTTGTGCGGTAATCGTCTGGCTGCCTTCAGGAACGTTGACAACGCTGAGCGTCGCAGTAAAGGGAGAGCTGGTGCTGCTGATCACCTGGCCTGCAAAGGTGAAATCCACCCGCTGCGTCGCCTTGTTCGTGGTGGCGGTAGTGGTGAATTGGCTGTTGAACGGAGCACCCGAGGCCGGCGACGTAAACGAAACCGCGAGCGGCACATTGTCCACTACCACATGAACGGCTGGGCCTTGCGCTCCGACATTACCGGCTACATCAGTGGCACGGGCGGTCAGGGTATGGTTGCCGTCCGCGATGGTCACTGAATTCAGCGAGAGTTGGAATGGTGGAGCGGTATGCGCCAGGACGTTGCCATCCACCAGCAGATCGATAATAGCGACGCCGGAAGTAGCATCGGTCGCGCTCAGCAAAACCGGCACTGTCCCTTTTAATACCTGGCCTTCGCTGATGCCGGAGATCACGGCAGGCGAAGGCGGTTGCGTATCGATAGTGAAGTTTCCGCTGCCGCTCCCCACGTTTCCAGCGCGGTCAGCCATTGAGGCTGAGACTGCATGCGTCCCATCCGCGAGGTTGGCTGCAGGTGTGAAGTTCAGGGTACCTGTGGCTACCTGTTGGCCATCAAGCGTGATGGCAGCAGTGGATACATTGACCCCAGTAAGCGCATCCGTGGCGCTGAACGAAATGAAAGGACGCGCAGAGGTCGTGAAACCACCGCTCGGAGGCTGAACCAATTGCACCACTGGAGCAATCGTATCCGTGGTGAAGAAGGTGGAATTAAACGCCACCGCCTGAACATTTCCGCTGGCATCCGTCTCTCCGTTGACCGTGATGACATAGGAGGCATTGGAGGCAAGAGGCGCAGTTGGACTAAAGATTGCTTGCGCAGGATTGGCCAGCACTGTGGTGCCCGCAATTACTCCCGCAGGGCCGGTGAGCACGACCAAATTTGCCAAATTGCTGTTTGCAGCCAGCGGCTCAGAGAAGTTCACCGTGATGGTGGTGTTCCCCGGCACCTGAATCTGCCCATTCGTGGGAAGCACGGTGCCGACAGAAGGCGGCGTGAGGTCCACCGTCTGGAACGTGGCCGTGGTTGGCTGCGTTGGATGCCGTCCAAAAATATCACTGACGCTGGTGCTGACCGTAACCACAATCTGCGCCGAATCCGGCAGTGGCCCGGTGAAGGTGGCAAGTTTGCCGTCAGTCGAAAGCGTGCCGGCGAAGCCTATGCCATGACCGTTCGAAGTAAATGAAATTCCGAAGAGCGACTGCAACGGATCAGTAAACGCAATCTTGATGCTCTGGTTTACGGGCACTCCGGTCGAGCCATCGGCTGGATCGATGGAGACCACCGCCATCGGTGTGTCATTCAGCACGATGCTGCCCAAGTCTATGGTCTGTCCATTTGACGCGATGTTCTGGCCCTGCAGCAGCGCCTGTCCGGTGGTTACCGGATCATTGATGCGCGCGGTGAATCCGCCTAGCGGTAGACCATTCGCGGTGAATGTGCCGTCGGTCTGGGCCTGCACCACCACAGAACCGCCACGATCCAGCGCCAGAGTCACATTCGCTCCGGCCGCGGGGGTCACGCCGTCAGAACGCAGGACTGTTCCAATCACTGAGCCGCTGGGCTGCACCTGCACAGTGATATCTGCCGTCTGCCCCGGCACAACGCTCGCCGAAGTCGAACCAAACAGCGTGATGGTACCGTTCTGCACTCTCAGGTTGGCGGTGAACGTTCCAGCCAGTACTTGCGGGAGGAAGAATGAACCGTCACTATTGGTATCAAGGATAAAGTTGTAAGGGAAAGCGCCTGTGCCGGAAATGCTTACATGCCCAGCCACAGGATTGCCGGCTGAATCAAGAGTTTGGCCGCTGATTCCGCCAATTCCATTCAAGCGGATCGTCGTTTCCACTGTGGAGCCTGAGAGAACTTCAACGCTGGTCTGCGCCCGGTCAATGCTTCCCAACACGGCCACTGACACTGAGGCTGTGCCGGCAGGAACCAGTGGGAAGCTGAAATTACCCTCAGCATCAGTGGTGACGGATTGCGTTCCTCCGCCCTGACCTCCTACCTGCACTGTTACCAGTGAAGCAGGTGCTGGCGTGACTCCATCGGCTTCTAATACCTCTCCGGTAAGGACGCCAGAACCGCGCAGTGCCACATCCAGGTTCAATTGTGTGCCATCGCCAACCAGCGAGCCTGAATTTGTTCCAGCAAGGAAACCATTCTGCAGGCTGGCATTGGTGACAATATGCCCTTCCGGTACGCCTGAGATCAGATAGTGGCCCGTGGAATCAGCCACAGTGATCGCATGATAATTTCCGGAGAAGATGTCCACGGTAGCGCCCGGCTCTGGTGAGCCATTGCCGGTCACAAGACCGGTCACAGTTCCCAGTCCTTCGGCAATTACATCCAGCTGCAGCGATTGCCCATCGTGGTCGATGGTTCCTGCGGCTACGCCCACGCGAGCTGTGACCGGATCCTGGGCCTCAAGACGAACTGGACCGGCAGGAACGAAGGAGAAATTAAAGCTTCCGGGATCGGTGCTGCCGTCTGTGGTGATCTGCCCTACCAGCCGCTCGCTTGCGAAAAGCCGCACGATGCTGAATGGAATAGGAGTAGCTTTGTCCGGCTGCAGGAAATGTCCCTGCACCGTGCCGGTGCTGGTGAGCTGCACCACCACATTCACTGTGGAGCCGTCACCGGGCAGCACAGAAGAAGTGCGGCCACCGCGGCCGAAGATGTCAGATACTTCTACGGAGAATGGCCCTTCAAATACCTGTTGGAAAGTAACAGTTCCCTGGTTTGCAGGCTGTACCGCGTCTTCCTGCACAGAGTTGGGGAAGTTGTTCTCCGTCAAGCGAACATAGGCGCTATCTACCGGCAGATTGGAACCGTCCACCACCTGCACGGAAACTGTTCCACGGCCCTTCAAACGGAAATCATGCGCCATGTCCTGCCCGGCGCGCAGGAAGATCTGCTCCTGTGTAACCCCGCCGCTGATCGGATCGCGCAGGGTAACCGTGTAAGTTCCTTCCGGAAAGATTTTGGCGAATGCAAAATGGCTGTTTGCATCCGTGGATACGGTAACGTTAGGCAACGGCCCGTTGGCAGTGACCTCCACTCCCGCTCCCGCTGGGGTAACGCCGTCCGGCAGGAAAACGTTGCCGGAAAAGACGCCGGAAATGGTATTCACCAACTTCAGATTGAAGTTGACTGCCTGACCCGCAGATACCAGCACTCCCTGCGCGCCTACCTGCGTCGGGAAGAAGACCTGTGACGCGGTGACAGAAATCCGTCCCACCTTCACGTTGGTGAATTTGAAGTTGCCGTTCTGATCGGTTTGGACGTGCTGCGAAACTCCCTGAACCAACGAGCAGAGGTCCTGATCAAAAACGTTGGACGTCAAAACAATATCGGCCCCGAACGCGGGCTTGCCTTCGGCGTCGAGCACGTTCCCTGTGACCGTTCCTGTACCGGCAAAGCGCAGTACGCCAAAGCCGGTCGTGCCGTCACTGGTAATAGAGGCATTCGCTGTTGCAACGTCAAAGGTGCTGGAGATTGCAATCGCGCTCACCTGTCCGATGGGCATGTTGGTGAACTTCACCGATCCATCGGCGGCAGTCGGCTGGGGACCGCAGCCGCAGGCGAAGGAGCACCCCTGTAACGCGACGTTCTGGCCTTGAACTGCCTTGCCACTGCTATCGAGCACCGTGAACTGCGCCGTGCCCAGGCCGGAGAGCACTATATTAATGTTGTTGACCACCTGCCCCGATTGCGTAATCAACAGCGAGGCATGGCCGAACCGGAGTCCATCGCGCGTCTCCGCATTAATGGTCTGCGAGCCAGGCAGCACCGGCAAGCCGGGCAGAGAGTATGTACCGTCCGCATTGGTGAGAACGCCACTATTGCCGACAAAGACTATGACTCCGCCTACGGGCGAGCCATCCGGGAAAGTCACCTTGCCATTGGCTGTGCCCAGGGCCGCCTGGTCGGTAATGGCGATAGTCAGGTTCTGATTGATGAGGTTCTGGTTCGCTGTAGCAAGTCCGGAAATACTGCCTTTGTCGATGGCAGTGAGCTGCGCTGAAATCACAAAATTCCCGTCCGGCACACCGTTAAAGGTGAAGTTGCCCACGCCGTCCGTGTTCACCACCGCCACCGGCGTCGGGCCCGACTCGGGATGGTCAAGGATGCTATACACCACCGGCCAATTCGGAACCACGGTGGTCACCCCCTTTTCCACCTTTCGCAAAATGCCGGAAATATTCAGCGACCCGCTATCCAGCGTCACATCAATCACGGCGGTGTTGCCGGCGCGCGGAACTTCTCCTGCCGCTCGTCCTACGCTGATCCCTTTACCTGCCTGCACATTTACCGGGCCTACGGTAATTCCTGAAACCGTGTACTGGCCGCTGCCGTCAGTGGTGGTTTGCGCTCCCACTTGCAGATCGGTTTGGCTCAAAACAACAACCGTCGCGCCCGGAACCACTGCACCTGTCAGATCGCGCACCGTTCCAGTTACCGATCCACGGCCAAACAGCGGGATGTCCATGATCAAATGCTCGCCTGCCGTGTGCACAGAGTTTGTCAATGAACGCAGCGCGCCGGTGTTCGGGTCTTGAGTAGCTAGCGTGAATCCGCTGCAAGGGTTCTGCCAGACATAGCGGATCTCATAACGGCCATCAGAGTTGACTGGAATATTCGCGAAGCCAACTGGCCCGGCCTCTTGCGCTGCCTGGCAATCATTGTTCTGTTCCGGCGGAAGCCCGGAATAATTAATGACGGCCGACCCGACCGGTGTCCCGTCGGCATTAAAGACGCGACCTGATACCACTGCTCCTATGTCCTGCAGCCTTGAGTCGAGTGAAACCGTTTTGCTCGGCCCGGTAATTCCCCGCTGGTCAGCGACTCCGTTGACGCTGACTGTGGTCGGAACATAAGGCCCTTCGGGGGCTTGCAGGTTCGCCAACACAATTCTGCCGGAAAGCTGCGCCTTGGCCTGCTGTACGCCGTTCAGCGGAATCTGGTAATTCGAAACCTGTTGAGCGCTGGTGGAATCTACGATCCGGTCAAATAACATGGCCATCTGCAGGCCCATGGGGCTGGCGCCGGGCAGAGTTTCCGGACCGATCACCACCGCGGAAATAAATTGCGGCCCCTGCGGAGCAAGGATGGTCGTGCTCAGCGGCTGCTGGGTGGCATAACTGCCATCATGATTAGTATCCTGCTCCAGAATCAGGCGGTCCGGTTGCGTTGGATCTAGCACAATGCGCGCCTGGGTTCCCTGTGTTACCGGCACTCCTGAAATTTCGCCGCGAATCACTGATCCATCGCCATGCGGCATGGTCACGGCTACGTCCACAGTACCCGTGGCGTTGCCGACCAATTGCAACGTGTACGGAGAGCTGTTGGGCGAGCTCCATAGCGCCAGAATTGGCGAGTTGTCCGTTGCGCCGAGCGGCACCTGCGCGAAGCCCGCGACATTGTCATTGAAATTGCCTGGCACCACGCTCCTCGCAGTATTTCCTGCACCGTCCGTCAGCAGGAACAGCACTGGCGGCGGGCCGTTTCCGCTGGCTAGCGTAAACGACATGAAGTCTGGGCCTGAGGCGTAGACCTGCGAAAGCTGCGCCTGGTAATTGAGCGGTCCTCCGGCATCCGATACAGGCTGTGCCAAGGCTGCTCCTACTGCACGCTCAAAATCCTGCCCTGCCTGGGTCGTCCTCAGGAGCTGGTCAAATCCTGGATCAATCGGATTGCCCCCGTAGAAATCAGAGAGCAGGTCGCGCACTGCGTCTGAAACAGGCTGCCCCAGTCCCACGCGCAGTCCGGCTTCAGCCAGTGCCAGAGCTTTTTTCGTTACAACTGACTTGCTGGTGGGGATCACAGTGGAAGGCAGCGCTCCAGGCGGCGCATTCGCAATGCTCCATCCTTCACCCAAAACCAACATGGCAGCATCCACCACAGACTGCGGCAGGTTGGCCACGGAGTTCGGCAGCACCAACGTATCCGGCGAGAGCGGAACGCCGCGTTCACCTACTCCCAGCGTGAATTTCAGTTCGCCGGTAGAACCATCCGTAGTATCGAAATGCAGATAGCTGGCGACTACCTGCCCGGTACGCAGGCTCTTAAAGGTATAGGTGAAAATCTTGGCGCCACCGCCGGCGATCGTGTCGATCGTCTGTGTCTGGTCACTGAGCAGCGTTGCTCCGCTCATGCGCGATGCATCCAGAGTCAATTGCACAGAGTTGGCAATCGACTGGCTGATGTTGTGGACCGTGACGTAAACCTGGAACTGCTCGCCCGACCGCACGATGCCCGGAACCGCAAAGGTCAGGTCAAAGAAAGGATTGCGGACCAGTACCCCGCCTTGCGCATTGCCTGTGATCTTGACTGGGCCTGTGGCCAATCCATCAAGAATGCCGTGAATATCAAAGCTGATCTGGTGAAAGCCCTCTTTTTCACCGCGAATAATGAATTCCGCCTGCGCCTGATCGCCCGGATTCAGGTTGTTCACGTCGTCGGTTGTGCTAGGCTGGCCGTCCGGTCCAACCCCCAGAACATTCTTGGTTGGAGGCTCCGGCCCATCCTTTGTATCAGGCAGGCTCAGCGGATCGTCGGCCGTTCCAGCCACCGCGTCATCTCCCGGCGGCAAATTGATGGTGCCGGTGAGATCATGCACACTAAGACCTGATCCGCCCGGAGCGCCGTTTGAAACGTAAAGCTGGGCCGAGAAAAACTGCTTGAGGAAACCCACGTCGCCGGGAATTACCAGAACGCTCGGAATCCTTACAGTACCGCTGCCCCCATTCGGAAACTTGAGTTCATTGCCACCTGGCAAAGGATTGCCGTTGAGATCGGTCAGGTTCAGAAGCACCGGCACAATGGTGGGAATGGGAACGCTATCGCGCGCGGGCGGCCCCGGCGGAAGAATCGGCTGTGGCAGCGGCACGCCGCCCGGACCAAATACCACCGGAAATGAAATCGTAGTCGCGTTCGATTGCGTAGCCAGCCCAATAGTGAACTGGAATCCCAGAAGATCGCTGCCATCCAGCACAATACCTGCAGCCTTAATCTCATCCAGCGTAAGCGGGCGTGTGCTGACTGACGTGATCAACACCTGGTCGATCACCTTGACCGGAACCGTGGAAGGCGTAATATCCAGGGCCGGGTTGCCGTTTACAGTGATGCGAAGATTAGTCAGGGTATAGTCGCCCGCCTCGCTCAGGGCGGGAATCGGCAATAAAAGAGGATCAACAATCGGCGTGGCGCCGCCGTTCGGATCTACAAAGGGCAAAGTAATAGTGCCCGCCAGGCCGGGTCCGGAGAGCTCTCCATGAACTTCAAAAGCTCCACCCAGAAATTGCGCGACATCGGTGGAGTTGAGCGGCCCTGAGGCAGTGCTTACGACCACCCGAACACCAGCAGCAGTATTTTTAGGGATAGTAGGATTAGCTGGCTGGATTGTGGCAGAAATGCTCTGCACCGGCAATCTCAGCTCGCCAATTTTCCTTAGGGTAGTTTGCGCATATAAAAGATTTGCACCGAACAATACTGTAACCACAGCCGCCACTGTCAAGCTGCGTAAGCGCACTAGACCCTCCAGAGCACAACCCGGGTACGCCAAAAGTTAAAACTATGACCTGTTACAAATTAATTTTGAATCTCTTGCAATGAACCTATACGACTGGAAGTAATGAAAAGTGGGGCAATTCTATCCGGACGGAATATATTGTCAATAAAAAAATGCGTACTGCTTTGCAAAAACTTTTTTAAATTTTTTGGATTCATCATCAGTTTGCAAGTTCTTGCAGTTTTGGACGCTTTAGATAACTAAGCAATAAACCTGCCTATCATCGACAAATCTTAAGAAATCAAAACACGTCTATTTGATCCAGATCGGGTCAATATGTGGCAATTGGAGTCCTGGGGAGGGCAACCAATGGCACCGGCGCTGATCTGGCTCATTTTGATTCTGTGCTTGCTGATCTCAGTCATCAAGTACACGCTGGCCATGATTCTGAAGTGGTCAGTCCCCGGCGCGAAAATTCAAAAAGACTACACCTATCAGCCAACGGTCAGCGTCCTTATGCCTTGCTACAACGAAGGCAAGACGGTGTACGAAACCATTGAGAGCATCAGCCATAGCAACTATCCGAATGACCGGTTTGAGGTAATCGCACAGGACGACTGCTCAGCGGATGATAGCTACCAGTGGATGCTCAAAGCCCAGCGCGATTTCACCAATATAAAAGTCTCGGTGGATCGGAATAGTGAGAACAGCGGCAAAGCTCGCACGGTATGCAATGCGCTGCAGCAGTCCACGGGTGAGATCATCATCTCCATTGATTCAGACTGCATCTTTCATCCTGACGCAATTCGTGAGCTGACGGCCTGCTTCTCCGAACCGAAAATCGGGTCGGTGGGTGGCAGGGTGGGAATCAGAAATCCCAATGCCAGTGCTATTACCGCAATCCAGACGTTTATCTACTATGCCGCCTTTCAGCTCTATAAAATCCCCGAGAATTGGACCCGCAGTGTTGGCTGCATCAGCGGATGCCTGTTCGCCATCCGGCGGGAACTTCTGCTGCAGATCGAACCAAAGATACGCAGCCGGCACTGGTTCGGCATTCCGGTCAACCAGGGTGAAGATCGTTTTCTCACGCACCAGACTCTTCTGCATGGATATGGAACATACGTAAACAACGATGCGCTGTGCTGGACTACGGCCCCAGCCACGCTCACAGAGTTGTTTAAGCAACAACTCCGCTGGCGGCGCAGCGTGGTGCGCGATCTTTTTTTTACTTTAAGGACTTTGCCGCAGCATGTCTGGAAGCTGCACCCCAACGCGGTGCTGACTCTGGTGCTCACCCCACTGGGCCCGCTGGTCGCCCTCTTGGTGCTCTTCACCGCGCTCTCCACCGATCCTATGGCATGGGCCGGCCCCGCGCCTCTGTTGATATATCTCGGCATTGCCCCGGCCCTGGGTTGGGCGATCAGGAAATACAGCGTTCGTGAAACTGTGAATCACCCTCTGGCCTTTGGCGCATATGTGGCATGGTCGCTGGTCAGCAGTTTATTCATTACCACCTTGGCGTTATGCACCATGGACTCCAGGGATTGGGGTACTAGAAGCAAAGAAACTGGAAGCAAGAAACAGGAGGCAGCTCATGGCGACAGCAGCAGCCAGTAAGCTTGAAAGCAGGAAGCCGGTCCAGATACAGCCGATGATTTACCGGTCGGTGGTGACGTTATACAGAATCTTCGGCATCCTGACGCTCTATCTGGTGCTCGCCGGAATTCTCTCCTATGCCTTTGTGATGGGCTTCTACGCCGTGAGTACTTCATGGGCAGCTCCAGTGATCCTGGCGCCGTCTGACGACAAAAGCCTCGATTTCACGCAAAAAATCGTTACCAGCAAACAGACTTTAGAAGATCTTAAGGTCGATGAGAAAAGGCTGGAAAGCAGCATTTCCGAAATGAGCAAACATCGGGCCTCGCTTCTGAACCTTGAACCGGAGTTGCAGGCCGCCATTGTGCGCGAGAGAACGCATAACCGCGCAGCGGGGCCGCAGCTCTCCCAGCTTGACCAGCAGAAGCAGGCGGACAATCTTAAAACGCAAGGCGTCATTGCCCAGGTCAAGCAGGTGGAATCATCGATCGACAAGGATTTGGCCGCTGGACTTATTACCAAAGGCGACGCAGCCACCCAGCGTGCTGCCTTGAACCAGGCGCAAACCTCCTATACAGACAGCAAGATCAACGAAGTCCTGCTCACGGACAATATTCTGGAGAAGAGCACTACCGATACCAAATCGCTGGACGTGCTCAACAAGCAAGCCGAACTAAAGTCAGAAATTGCCCAGCTTGATATCGCCATCAATGTGGCGCAGGAGCAAGCTCGCGAAGAATCGCAGCAGATTGACAGGTTGAGAAAGGCCATCGCGACGGCGAAACAGACCCCGTATGACCTGATTACGTCCGGGGGAAAACCGGCTTACTTTGCTTTCGTCCCTTATGACAACCAGGGCAGCGTTTCTGTGGGCGCCCCTGTCTATGACTGCTATCTGAACATGGTAGCGTGCCGGAAAGTGGGTACTGTGAAGCAGATCTTTGCCGGGGAAGAGCATGCAATCCATCCTATCTTCAGGACCGATGTGCGCGGTTTCCTGGTCCAGATGGAATTGGACCGCCCCGAGTCGGCAAAATCAAAGACGGTGTTTCTCAACCGCAAGCCATTTTTCTTCTGAAGAGGTGAGGTATGGTGAGCAAACGATTTTTCATCTGCGCACCGCTGCTGCTCATTGCAGCGTGCGCATTCTCTGAGAATACTGACGTCACGCAGCCGAGCAACAGTCTGGCTGACGAGCAGGCTTACTGCCAGTACGTGACCGAGCAGGCCGCAGCGCAACGGGACCTGCTGCTTGCGCCCAGCGCCATTGCGGGCGTCACGCAACCGAATACCGGCCTGCCGATGCAATTCGTATGGGGGCTTTCCGGCAGTGTTTCCAATGTGCGCAAGGCGGTTCTTACGACCGATGCAGCACGTAAAAGCTGCGACCTGTACAACGCCACTACTGCGGCCCAGCAGAGCATTCAATATGCGCTGCCCGGCCTTGAAAAACAAGCGCTTGAGCACCGGCTTGACCTGATTCAACAGGCGTCGGGAAAATTGGATGCTGCCATCGCCGCGACCACAAAGATGGTAGATGCCCAGAATGCGACCCGGCCCATGCTCTTTTCGCTCGAAACCACCAGGATCAAACTGGGCGCAGACAAGGCCGATACGCAGACGAAAATTGCAGCCTTGTACACACCGGTCCCGGTGAATGCGCCGGTGAAGCAACTTGTTGCGGAGAAGCAAAGGAGCGAAGCCAATGAGCAGGAAGCATTGGACAAGCTGAATCGCCAGAACAACTGGGACATCTCACTTTCGATCGGCGCTCACCAGCAGATCAATCCTTTGGTTAACAACACCAGCCCGTACGGTGCGATTACCGTCAGCTACAATCTCGCCAGCCGCGCCATTAACAAGCATCTGGATCAGGCTGCGGACTCCTACGCAAGTTGGAAAAAAGTGCAGGAAAATGACGTCACCAGCAATGCCGCGATTCTTAAATCACAAGTGACGGCCGGTATTTCCGTACAAACGAACCGGCTCAAAGCCCTACAGGAACAGCAAAAGCTGGTGGAAAGCAACCTGCAGCTAGTAGCCGAGCCAGATACTACTGCGGCCCTGGATTTCCATAATCAGCTCAGCACAACGCAGCTACTGCTTGGCATTGAAATTGGCGATGCCACTTTCAGGCTGGAGCAACTCCAGAATTTCATGGAAAGCAATTACTGATTATCTCTAGCGCCGAAAGGAAGCAGCATCCGCTGGCCGGGCGAATCCATAAGCGGGTCTCGTCCAATCATTTTTCTTGATGGGACTCCGCCCAGCGTGGTGGCGATAGGCGTGGTCAATGCCCATGTCCGAATGGTGCGAATACCCAATCAAACATTTTGATTTACAGTTTCGTGGCGCAAACGGTCCAAAGTATCGAACCGCATTCTTATAAAGCAGCGACAATGACTAAAGAAGCTGGTAGTGGGTCAGTTTGAATTTGACCCACTACCAAAAAGCTACCTTGAATTGCTCTTTATCAAGATGACAGATTTCGTATTGTCATCCGGTATGCGATCAATCAGCAACGCAAACGGATCAATGCCGGCCTTTTCTGGCAACGAATCTGTCACAAAGGTAAAGGTGGAATCTTTTTGTGTGATGTGAACGCGCTGGCGATAAAGAGTATCGCCATATTTCTTGCCCTTCCCTGGCTTGGCAAAGGCCCCAATGTCAATGTAATCGTTGACGGGCACTTCGGTTTCATTTCCCTTGGCGTCTGCCTTGTATTTTTGTGCTTCCACCTTGATAGTTACATCGTATTTCCCGTCAGAACGCTTTTGCGCTGAGGCATCAAGCGTGCGATTGGAAAAAATAGTGATGTCGTCAAAGAGGTCCTTAATCAGATATTGGAGGTCAGGCGGCGTCTGCTCTTTGAGCGCGTCTACCAGCGCATAAGATGTGGGATAAGGCGGATTCGCATAAGCGTACTCCTGAATCACTTTACGCAGTGCGCGATTCACGGCCTCTTCACCGATCATCTCTTTCAGGTAGTACATCACCACGCTCCCTTTGCGATAGTGGATGTAACCCTGATTGGCCTCAACGGTAAGCAGCGGACGTTCCTTCAACCGTTCCGCGCCGCGCGAGCGCAGATAATTATCCATTTCATACTTGAGGAATTTGCGCATGTGGTCGCGGCCATATTCCTTTTCCATGACCATGAGCGCGGAATATTGCGCCAGAGTTTCAGACAGCAGGGTTGCGCCTTCCATATTGGCGCCAATTACCTGATGCGCCCACCACTGGTGGGCCATCTCATGCGCTACAACATAAAACACAAAATCAATATCGTCTGGCTTATTGATGTTGGCAATGAATCCTATGGATTCTGAATACGGCATTGTCCCCGGAAATGACTGAGCGAAGGTCGCGACGCGCGGAAACTCAACAATGCGCGCCTCCTTCTGGTAATATGGGCCGAAATTTTGCGTGTAATAGCCCAAAGATTTTTTGAGCGAGTTCATCATGCGCGGAACGTTCCATGGATGCTGCTTGTCGTAGTAAACCTCAAGCTTGATGCCGTTCCACTCCTCACGCTTCACTTCATAGCGGGCTGACATGAAGTTATAAAAATCGATTGATGGGTGATCGAGTTTGTATTCAAAGTAGCGCCGCCCGTTCTCCTTCCACTCGCGCACAAGCGAGCCGGGCGCTATGGCAATCTGGTCAGGAGAAGTGCTGATCACGGTTTGTTCCGTGGTCCAGTCAGAGTTGCCGGGAATATAGGTGTTGTCGCAATCCGTGGTGCAATTGCGCTCCAGCGCCGGCATAAGATCAATTTCCTTCAGGCCATATTTTTTGCGGTCATTGGGGTCGGCAAGCTGGCGCTGCTCGTCGTAACCGATCACTGGCCCAATCCCGTTATTGAAGAAGGTCCCATCCTGGACGAGTTGCACCGTACTTAGGCTGTTTTCAAACCCGCGATTCTTGCTCTTGACGGTGAAATGCATGGTCCGGTTTTCACCCGGCTGCATCGGCGGATTGAATTTGTAAATGCGGTAAAAGAGTTTTTCGTCGTCTTTGGTAACAGTAGCGCCTGGAATGTCGATCTCAGTTGTGTAGTTGGGGTCGACCGAGAAGTGGATTTCATCCAGCGGCTGCTGGTATGGATTCTGGATCACCTGCTCAGAGCGCATCACCATGTTGCGCGTCTCGGGATAGATATCGACTGCGTACTTCACGTCACGGACGCGCGGCATAAGCTTATGATCGTACTGCTTGTAGGCTTTCTCATACTCAGCCTGTCGCCGCTGCAGTGTCTTTGGACCGACTACGTGATTTATAACTTCAGTGTTGTACCAGATCCATGCTCCCGTCGCCGCGAACGCCACTGCTCCCAGCACCGTAGCAAGCGCCCACCCGCGATGATAGCGCAAGCCTGCATTGCGCCATCTTCCACGCCACCGGTCCTGCTTGCCCCGGGGCCAGAACATAATGGTTACAATCGCCAGCAAGACGCAGAAAAACAACCAATACAGCGTGTACCAGTCCCAGGCCAGGCTATAGGGAGCTTCACCAAACATGTCTGAATAAATCACGTTAGGCCTGCGCCCGAACTGGACCAGATTCGTAACTATATTCAGCGGAGCCCACAAAAAGGCATTAGCAGCGACAAAAGCGATATAGAAAAAATAACCAATATATTTGTTGGGCGAGAATACGTGAATCAGGAACGCGAGCACGCTTAAAAACAGAAAAGATGAAGCATCGCGGACCATGAGTTCATGCAGATACAACCCGATCTGGTAACGATGATAGCCATGCCATGTCTGCACGGCGATGCCGCCGAGCAAGGCAGCGAACTGCATCAGCATGACCATGATCATCAGCGTAAGCAGGCGCGAGGCGTATGAAATCCAGTCTGGTGCGGGCGTGGAATCGGCAATTTCATCCATGCGCTGATCGCGGTCTTTCCACACCAGCACGCCGGCATAGTAGGTGATCACAATGATCACAAACAGGTACAGCGTGCCGCGTATCAGGTCGAGAATCCAGTATGTGACTGGAAGAGTTTGGTTTCCGTACCCTTCCGTGGCGCTCACAGCAAGGCTGGGAATGCAATTCAGAAGTGACGCCACGGCGATCACGATAAAGAATGTGCTGCGCGCCATCCCGAGAAAATGGATTTTGAAGGAACCCACAAATTTGGCCCACGGCGCTTTGTGCAGTTGCGGGCGCGCCAATGTTACCGCGGCAGGAATGATGGCTTCCTCGGCGCCGGCTTCAATCGCCTTGGGCTTGCTGCTTCTTTCAGCAAAGCTGAAACGAACATACGCGAAAACAAAAATGAGACAGCCCACACCTATCCACAAAAGGCGGTTCCATAAGAGCAGCCCGTGAAAACCAACCGAGAGACTGTTTTTCTCCGCGACCGTCCAATAGCGCGTGACAAGGCCGAACGCATTTATGCCAAATGGGTCCAGAAGGGAAGCGATTTGTTCATGCTGAATGTCTTGCAGAAGTGAGCCGGCAACCCCATAACCGGTAAGCAAAATCAAGGCTGCAACAAAAGAGACGATCTCATTGCGCGCCAATACGGCAACCGCAAACATGACCGCAGCCATAAAAAACGTGTTTGGCAAAGCAAAGACCGCTATGCTCTGCAGATGCGCGGTCCAATCCACGCGCCCCCATCGATCCGCATCAACCCAGGGCATGTACTTGGCCAGAAGAATGCCAAGGGAGACACCCAACATAGGTATCACCGAGATTAAAGTGGCGCCGATGAAGCGACCGAGCAGAAAATCGAATTTGCGAATTGGCGTGGTAAAGATAAGCTGATACGTGTTTAAACTGAAATCCCTGATGGCGGCGGAATTCACAAACGCTGTTGCCATGAGCAGAGTGAGCAGCCCGATAAACGAATAGAAATTCTGAATGACATAGGGCGCGTTGTGGTAAGTGTTTGACAAAGCCCCGCCAAGCTGCACATTGTCAGTACTTACGGCCCCAAAAACCAGTAATCCAATGATGAAAAGGAAAATCCAGACCATCCAGGAGCGAAGCCAGAAGCGAATTTCAAATAGCGCTATGCGTAAGAACATTGCCGCTCCTAATTCCAGTTCCGGATTTTGGTAAAGAAGACATCTTCCAGATCAGGCTGGCTGGGAAGGAACCCCTCACCCGGTAATTGCTCTCCGTAGACATGCAAAAACGGCCGGCCGCCGACCAGTTTGTTCGAGACGACACGGTAGGTTTTCTCATAGTCCGCGAGTTCGGTTTTCGCAATGGAGCGGTGCCAGATGCGACCGTTTAGTTCAGTGATCGCTGCCTGCGGCGCACCCTGATACAAAACTTTGCCTTCATGGATAATGGCCATATCCGTGCACAGATCCATCACGTCTTCCACGATATGCGTGGAGAGAATCACGATTACCTGTTCGCCGACCTCTGCCAGCAGGTTATAAAAACGATTGCGTTCGCCGGGATCGAGACCCGCTGTGGGTTCGTCAACGATCAGAAGCTGTGGATTGCCGATGAGCGCCTGGGCAATGCCGAAGCGTTGGCGCATGCCGCCGGAAAATCCGGTGAGCGCTTTTTTGCGAACGTCATATAAATTGCAGCGCTGCAGCATGGCGGAGACCGCTTGTTTGCGCTCGCCGGCATGAGTAATTCCCTTCAGCAATGCCAGATGGCTGAGCATATCCTGCGCGGAGATACGCGGATAAACGCCAAACTCCTGCGGCAGATAGCCAAGACGATGGCGAACCTCATCCTTTTGGCGGAGAACGTCAACCTCGCCCAGAAAAATGCTGCCGGCGTCGGGCTCCTGCAATGTAGCCAGCGTCCGCATAAGAGTGGACTTGCCCGCTCCATTGGGCCCCAACAGCCCATACATGCCGCGTGGGATAGTGAGTGAAACGTTGTCCAGCGCTTTTACGCCGTTTTTATAGGTTTTGGAGAGGTTGCTGATCTTTAATTCCATGCTCATGCCTCATTGATACGCAGAAAGATTAGGCCAAGTTGCGAGATATGACAAAAAAACGGCTTTACATGTTCAGTTGGGGGTGCAACTTGTATAAAAGACGTTTTGCTAACGCTAAAGTTACCTGAGCTGGACTAAATATAGAAGATACAGCCTTGGTTCGCTGCATAAAGACTACATATCTTTACAAAAAAGACGGGGAATCTGGCGTGAGAAGAGTTTTGAACTATTCCGCGATGTGGTGGTCCTGATTCGCGAAACAGGAATGCGGAACGAAAGAGAACTCTACCGTGTCCGAATCGAAAGCATCGACTGGTGACAAGTTGATCTTCATACCGGACAGCAAAACTCCAAGCGGCAGGCGAAGAATCCCGATGAGCGGTCGCACTATGGCATACAGCGCTCGGTACACAAGTGGCAAAAGCGTAATGATGGGTTTTTCCCGAAACGCTCTCGCGCCGGACATTTGACTATGGTAGATAAGTTGTTCGCGAAGTTCGTAACACGGCTGGACTGCCGAAAGAATTTGACCTTTTATTGCAGCCGTCCCGACTATCAAGCTCGCGTGTTGCGAGAAACTGGTAATCAGGTGGTGGTGATGAAGACCATGGGCCACAAGGATGTCATAACGACTATGTGGTATCAACACACGAACTGGACATCGGTCCCCGCCGCACTGAATCGATGCAAACGATGATGGCTCGGTAATTTTTTGGCACATTTTACGGCACACTGCGATTTGTGCCGCAATCAGAAACTCGGTATCTTATTGATTCTATGGCGCGCCCTGAGAGATTCGAACTCCCGGCCTTCTGATTCGTAGTCAGACGCTCT